>Ga0209589_1004795_pt1 | contig 23222 bp, 10 predicted proteins | sample CowpeawhiteBW_FD_187525 | JGI IMG/M metagenome (GOLD analysis project Ga0209589, IMG submission 187525) | Root nodule microbial communities of legume samples collected from California USA - Cow pea white BW (SPAdes) (version 2) | ecosystem: Host-associated > Plants > Roots > Nodule | place: USA...
CCCCTAAATGGTTTGTTTAACAAGCTAGATTGACTAGTGTTGTCCAGCATGATCTCAGATTTCATTGTTAAAAATAAATAGAAGTATTAAAATACATATATTTAAAACTTTTAGTTTAAAATATAAAAAATCATTTCAAACACATTTCCCAAATTCTTCCACATTTCGCAGATTGTAAAGCCGTGCGCAGAAATTTCCGATCACAGTGGCCCCTTACCTGGACTCGCTCCGAGCTACAAAAAAAACGTGACCCTTTTGCAATACCCTCAAGCACTCTGGCTAAAAAACAGGGAATAAGAATATGTTTTCACAACACATCCCACCCCCAAATCGAAAAAAAAGAGTGAAAAAATGACCTCACCAGATGCAGGCAAGGGTAGGCGTGCACAATGCTCGCTCCAAAAGTGGATTCACGGACAGGTTTTTCTCCTACAGTGAGGATTGCAGAGATGAAGATGAAAGGGTGAGAAGCTGTGGCGAGAGAAGGAAGTAAGAAGGGTGAGAAGCTGTGGCGAGAGAAGAAATGGAAAAAATAAACAGCGATCAAAGTCGGCACTAGTGTACTACCACAGCACTCAAAAGCTTAGTGAAAGAAAACTCAGAAATATGTTTTTTTTTAATGAAAATAAATAAAAGAAAATGCAGTAATCGCTTTTCTTTCCCCCACATAGTCATGAGAAGGAGATAGGATAACACAGTTAAAACATAAAAACTTAACTATTTACTGGATGTACACTGAGATATTGTCAGAACCTAAATCGCAATGAGAAATGACAAACTCGAAAAAAGTCACCAAAACGTCATTTTAACCAACAAAAATGCTTTTGACTACAAAATCTATATGCCATAACCAGGCCTCCACATTAACACTAACACTCCTGAAGCTTTAAAGAAAAATAAACACAAAGGTATGGGCCTGGCCCTTGCACATGACACCAGAGCACATGCAGCCAGATAACAAAACATGCCAATGTAAACACATCCTAAGACCTCTGATTCTTTGTTTTACCTTGAATAATTCGATCCCAACCACAACCAATTAATGCAACTCATAGTCAAATTATAAATCCGAACACAACTCTGGATCAATTATAATCCAATGATTCAAATCTCCAGAACAATTAGTAACTCACTCAATCACAAACCGAAACATCAACACAATACTAACAGTGTTCACTATAGAAATTCGGAATTGTAGAATTGAACGAAGGTAAATCACCAAAAAATCAAGTATATACATTATACATTTGCAAATTTAGTTTTTCGTGATGTTCATACTACTCTAAAAAAAATTCAGTTCGTGGAACTTGAAAATCAAGTTCTGTAGTGTTTAACTATACTCTTGTTTACAAAAGCTATTCCCATTTTTTTGTTGACCATAAGAAATAAACAAGAATTATATATAATTTATTCATTACATCGGATGTCTAAAAAAACAATGATTTTTTAAGCAATATGAGCAAATTGTTAACAGTGATTAAATTATGCCCAATTTAGTCATTACAAACAACTTGATCATACTGCTTAAAAATAATTCTTCGTTTCTTTTTTAACATCTAAGGTAACAAACATGTTATACATTATTCTCTTTTTATGGCCAACAAAAAATGACAACATGGATATGTGCATTTTGTCAGTGCAAGTTTTCCAAAAAGTGAATCTCTGGTATACCACTAGTCATTATTAATCCTGAATATGAAACTCGGAAGGTCCAAGATCAGATGTTACCAGTTTGACTTCAATCTACACTTTCGAAATCTGTTCTTTCTCATGTCCTTGGTGCCAGTCATTTCTATGAAGTTTGGGACAAGATTCATGCATACTGCAGATACTATAAGTCTCTAGCAAGAATTGTACATTCCAATGTGTGTTGTTAGACTGAAATCTAAAACTATGGACTAGTGTAGTACAACTACACTCAAAAGGTTAGTCAAAGAAATCTTAGAAATATGTTTTCTTTTTCAGATGAAAATAAATAAATGAAAATGCAGTAAACGCTTTACTTTTCCCACATAGTGCTGAGAAGGAGATAGGATGATACATAGTTAAAACATAAAAACTTAACTATTTACACAATCTAACACTTGTGATACGTTAAAACAAACAACGAACAACACAGACGTAAAGGCTCTGGCTCCAGATTTCACTATCATAAATATTAGTTTCTCCCAAATAGCTTGCAGAAGTACTTTTACAGAATATGCTACAAATATTCAAGAAATGTAATTCATACTTACAACTTATTCCATTCATAGCTAACCTGGTAATGTAAACGAGCATAATTTTGCAAACCATGAACCAAAAAGGCACAAAGGAGTGTTTTATTCACTCAAAAGTGTTTATTTTGCGATTCTAATTTTATTTTTATTGGAACACTGTCGCTAACTAATTAGACTATAATAAGAGTGAAGAATGAAAGCAAGGTGGCGAAAACCAAAAACTCAAATCATAAAAACTTTGAAACTAGAAGTATTCATATTCAGAGAAAAAATGGTTAATTTACCTGTTCGGTTTCTACTGAGATTAAAATGAAGAAATCTATGTCATACACCAACAGACTTTCTTCAATCTTCAGAAATAACACTACCAAAGAAAGGGAAGACCACCCATATATGAATTTCAAGAAGCGTTAATATGATAAAAACTTGGACAAGAGATAATTAACATCACATACTAGGACCAACGTACATATGATCCTATTTCATATAGGAATGTCTTGCAGATACATCATTCAATGATTAAAAAACGCGAGTCACACACCAAACATTTTACTTGAATTGGAATATACTGAACGACGTAGCATTATACATTTGAACCAAAACTGGGAAAATAACAAGAATGGCCTTAGCTGGCCTTAGCTCCTACATATGCCTCCAACATACAAGGTCAAAACAGCTATGAAATTAAACCCTTAAAAATACATTAGAGACCCAAGGTTCCTTCAACAAAATAAAACAGCCTCATCAAATTATCAAATATTTGAACAAATTACACAGCCTCAGAACCAAACAGAGAAACATTAGAACTCAGTTTAAACTAAACCCAATAATTCCCCAAAATTTCAGAATTCAACTCCCCATCAAACCTGCAACATTGTAACATTACTCGTATGAAATACTTAAAACAAAGTAAATTCAAACACACAACAGAGTCCAAAGAATCTATAAGCTTCAAACGGGATCGAAACCATCATAAACCAAACAATCAAAATCAAAATCAAAGAATAAAGAAAACAAACACGACAATTACACTAGCTCAATCAAATACACAATCGAACCTGATAAGAATGATAGAACGGGGGGCAAGTTCTGCCACACGAACCAGACCCCAAAACAATATCAGGCACAAACGCCAACTCAAAGAGATCAAGAACTTCAATGATTCAATCAATTTCAGATGAATGAGGGCCCCAAAACGATAAGGATGAGTGGATACAGATTGTGAAGAGGTCCTCTGTCTCGTGATTGTGTGTGAGAGAGTCAACCAAAAACGTGATCTCTTCTTTTGTGTTAGTGCCGTTTGCCTTGGGAAAAAACAGAAAGTCACGAGTTTTGTTGAGTGAGTGTGGTCTGTTAGGGTCAGGTGTTACCCTCGTGAGTAGGAATTCTGTTGGCCTGGAGCAAGAAAGAGGATGACAAGGGTGTCTAAAGATTGCAGAGGGTTTTTTAGGATGGAGAAATAATAAAACAGGTGTGTAGGTAGCAAATTGGGATTGGCCTCTTCAAAGAAAATCAGGGGTAACAAGAATGCAAATGCTAATATCATTTTTAACAAAAAATGGGCAAAATAATAGGTTCAAAAATGACTTCTTTTTTATTATTTTTAAATTCTAATTAATTTAACCAATTAATTTTCTTTTAAATTTTAAAATTTCTTTTTACATATTTTATTTCAACAATTTTTTGTTTATCTATTATCATTATTTTTAATAACACATTTTATTCAACTATACGAAACCAGGTATTGACAGATACATTAAATGTAGTTCCCATGTTCGGAGTTATCAATCCAACCTAAATTTGATGTCATCTTCAGTCTTTTCAAACAAGTCGACATAGATGGTAAGGTTCCCATAAAAAACAAGTTGAGTGAAATTGCATAAAATAATTTTAGGAAAGGGCCGTAGAGAGAGTGAATAATTAAAAATACCTCTGAAAGAGAACACACAATCAAGTAACATGTGTCGCATGATGATGATGGACTAATGTAAGAAAAAAATTTAGTGTAATCCATAAGTTAACGTTTTTCCATCATTGAACAAAACTACTCTGAAGATCAAGTTTCAAATTTAAGGTTATGTTTCTCCAATTTTAAAATAGTAAAATACTGTGTCAGTTGATTCAAGAAATTTTTATTTCGTTGTTAAAGTTCTGTATTATTTCCCTATAATTTAAGTTGATGTTCATACTAACATTTATGGTTCAAGTTGATGATTCACATAGAAATCCTAAAATGCTTAATAATTTCAAGATTTTTCTAAAAATTATAATACTACTACTTTTCCATATTTCTAAAAACATTATATATCTTTGAAACTAAGTGCTACTGCAGATATATAAATTTACAAAAGAAATGCCAGAAATTTGGCCCTAAAAACTGTGTGGATAATTCGAAAGCAATACCTTCAAAATCTAATGCATTTAAATTCATATTACTCAAAAAATCAAGTTGAATATACAATATGGGATGTTATTGAGAGTTTACTTTCTTCAAAATTATTGGGTACTCCTTCTACTTAAAAAGAATACTAGAAAGAAACATTTCAAAGTTTATACACCTAAGAAGATTTGAGACATTCCCAGTAAAGCTATGCATTCACAAACCTAAAATATCATTATATCTTTTCTCATCAAATAAATATATCTTCTTAAATAGTCAAAAAAAGGCATGTTCTAAAGTATTGAGAACAACAATAAATTCTTTCATATAACATTCAAGAATATGAATGATATGTGTATGTTGTAAGCGTTTTTGGAGAAGTGAATATGTGGAATTTCTTTTATCTGATTGCTCCACTTTTATGTTACTGGATATGAAACAAGACACTTACTATTATCCAAAACCAGTTTGCGAAAAGTTAACTGCTAGGCACCATTGTGTACTTCAAAGACCGAAAATACAATTAACTAGATGATGTGACTGGACATAACATTGTTCAAAAACTTTTCAAATTCATCTTTGAATCAAACAATGATGTTAACTTTTCCCAAACTAATTTTAAACTAAATATCTTGTTTCCCATCTTTACCGATAATAACATAAAAAATAATCAGACACAAGAAATATCAAAAGATCCACTTCTCCAACTGCTTGCATTTATTACATGCACGACATTCCCATTCTAGAATTCTATACGACGAAAGATTTCATTTTGTCCCTCTATTTAAGAACATAGACATTTTGACTATTGAATAAATATTTATTTCAAAAGAAAGAAAACAATAATATTTTAAGTTTGCAAATTCATAACTTTAGTGAAAATATCTCAAACTTTCGTAGGCGTATCAACTTTGAAATATTTCTCATTGATAGAAGAAGAAAGTACCTAGTAGTTTTGAAGGTTGTAAACTCCTAAAAGTAACCTGTATGTAAAATATAACTTAACATTTTTAACAATATGACTTAAATGCATCAGATTGTAAAGATTCTTCCAAAGCATTGACATAGTTAACCCAGTGTCTAGTGCCAACACCCTACTATTTCTTGTGTAAATTTGTCCACGATATCATTCTACACTAAAACTTCTTGAAAAGGTATATAATATTTCTTGAATAGATTGTGTTAATCATCAAATTAAACCATACCAGTACTCTTAGACATCAACTCCTAAATCATCGATTTGGTCGCCACGCATTATCCATTTGTCGAGCCACTTTGATTTCCATTATTGATGTATGTAGGACATCACTGAATCTACAAAATTTCTACAGATTTATGTAAACTCATGTACAAAGATCTACAAATTTATCTAAACTCATTAATTAACAACAATCTCCATCCAAAATAACGTAATCGATAACAAAATGAGGTACAACATTTATACTTTTAGAACCCTTTGATAGTAACTTTTGAGGAAAATGTTGAATCTTGAAATCAAAGAAAATTCTAAAACAATTTGAAGAATGTTTGAAATTAACTAAGACATTATGAGCGAATTAAAAATTGAATGTGTAATAACATTGACATTTTAAAAAGTGTCGTAATAAAAAGGGTCCGTATGCACTTGCGATGCGTCCAGAGTCAATGATACATGAGTGCAAACGAATGTGTCATACTAGTTGAAAACTATAATTTAAATTCATCATATTAAGGCATGTATGTATAAAACTTACATTTATTTTAAATGTGTATTTAACGTTTCATATTTATATTATTTTTTATTATATATAAATAACAACTAAATATAATCTAATTATTTTAATATCTCTAAGGTAGAAAAGGTTAAATATTTTAAATAATAATTTAAATTTAAGTTTAAATCATGAAACTGAAAATTTATATTTAATTCAAAAATATAATGTTAAAAGATTAAATCTATAATTTCTTTTTTTTCAAATTCTTCTTCAAAGTGGTGTAAAACCATAACAAAAATTTATTGATTGTATTAATATTTGCTTAAATATTTTAAAGGAGATTTGATTTTTTCTAATTAATAGAAAATTTAAATATATAATATGTATTGAATATAGTAAAATTAAATACATCCAATCGTAAAATGCCACTTCATCTTGGATTTAGGCAGAACATCACAATGTTGGTAAGGTTATTGTTTTTATGACTCTGATTTGTAGTCATATATGCTCAAATATATTTTCCTTTCAATTTTTTGTGATTGTTAGTGATAGTTCTATCTCTTGCCGTCCATATTAAACATTTTTTATCATTAGAAACATGTATATAAATAAAACGAAGGATAGAACCAGAAAACAAAACCACACATAGAAAAAACACACAAAAGTTACTGCAATCAAAAATTACCGGAGAACCAAGCATGTGTTCCAGGAAAAATGTTCACAGCCGTGATGTGTACCGACACAGCAATAATCTGCACAAGTTTTTTTAAACAGCATAAATACCCAGTAAAAGATATTACATATTAATAATAACTGGGAGAGACATAAAACCTAAAGTAAAGAACACGCTTGGGAGTACCAATACTCATCCAAAATAAAGAAACCATAAAAGAACAAGCTGTGGGGAGTGTTGGCTCAGAAAACCCTAAACAATGAAGTTCATCATTCTACTGCCAGTAAATGGCAGCAATCCGGCCTTTTATTCATCATCGCCAGATAAACTAGGAAAGATCCAAACTTTAAACTCTCCACTACTCCTATGTCTTTCCCTCGTTACCATGTTTCAACATTTTTCTAAAAATGACATGAAAATGAAAACAAAATAACGATTACTGGCTCAGAAAACCCTAAACCATAAAGTCCATCAATCTACTGCCAAAGAAGTATACGGCAGCCGTAAGTCCGGCCTTTTCATCGTCATCGCCAGTTAAACTCAGAAAAATTCAAACTTTGTAGTCTAAGATGAAAAAAATTTAAAGTTTACCTGTTCCGTTGTGACTCTGCCGGTTTTGATAACAATGGGACTCACATTCACTTTCTGATTCACAGATCTGAAAGCATCCAAAGCATATCGCGGACAGAGCATGGAAGTATCCAGTCTCAGTTTTTTGTATTTCTAGGGTTTGAGTTCCATCCTGCTGCGAACCAATTTAAATAATCTCCATCCAAGATTATTTTAATATATTATTTATTGTTTGTTTATTATATTTTAACGGTAAAAAAAAAATACATCTTTTATTATATTAAAATAATAATGCGACTCTTTTTTCGGCGAATTTCGTCTGTTTACGATGTGATGTGATGTGATGTGTCTCTCTCTTTTCTTTCACCTTTTCGTATTCTACTCTGCTGTGTAATAAAAAAATAAATTATTGAAGAGCCTTCACCTATCTCACGATTTTAATTTTGTACCATAAATTCATACAAATAATATATTAACTTATTTATATGTTGTATGATATCATGTTTACATAAATAATCATGACATAATTATATATATGACATATTAGTTTAATAAAAAATTAATACAAATATAAAATATGTTTATTTTGCAAAATCAATTGGTTAATTAAATCACATGATTTTAAAATAAAAAATATTTCACTATTTTTATTCTATTTTATAATATATTTTTCGAACAAATTTATTCATGAGTTTTCATTCTCCATCTCAAGATTTAGTCATAGATAGATGCATCGTAGGTTATACTTTGAAGAATTTTGTAAAGTAAAATGAAAAAATTTAAAATTTAGGTTTACCATCCCTTTGTTAGCTTTGCAAAGCCGGTTTCAATCTCTTTCTCTTTGTATAGGAATTTAGTTTAGGAAAATAATTATTTGAATTATTTAATAATTTTTATAAATGTAAAATGGCTTTAACCGAAATTAATTTGTGTATTTAATAAATAGGAATGAGAAATAGTGATATCAAAATTGTATTTTTTTATTTAAGGAATGTCTTAATGAAAAATTATGTTTTCAAAATTGACACCTGGGATAAATGGTTTAACTAGTGAGAACAACATCTTCTCTTCTCGTCATTATTTTATCAAAAAAAAATTGAGACAAAAAACTTCTTTTTTTAATAGTTTTTATTTCTTTTTTCTCTCAAATTCAAAAAATGTCTTTATTAAATAATAGTAGAAGAATGTCACCGTCTAAGAAGTAGTAACTATCAAAATCCTAAATCAAAAAACATAAACAACATCATTAATCAAACAAAACATAAACAAGAAAATTTAGTCTCTTATACAACATATCTTTTTAAGAAACATATATATTTTCCAATATTTCTGATAATAAAATATACTATATTTTAATAATAATATAAAATAAATAATGAAGTCAAAGATAATTTTGTTATAAGGTAGTTTGAATATAGAGAGTGAAAATGAAAAATACATATCAAATATATTATAATTGACTCCCTTCTAAATTTAAGGTACAGATAATGTATAAAGTGAAGGTAAATGTTACAAAATTATTAGTAAGTATATCACATAGTATAAAGTGAACAGGTTAAGATATCATATCCACGTAGATTAATATTGTTTAAATTAATTGGTTAGGAACTGATAAAGTTGAAAATAACAGAACATTTATAATTTAAAAAAATTTAAATTTACTATAAAGCATAAATAAAAATTGACACAATAGAAACAAATAGTTTGATTAAAAAAATATAACAAAAATAGCGTGATATAAATTAACTTAATGACGTTAAATTTTGTAGACTTGTTTGGTATTCTAAATTTATATTTGAGTTGAAATACATTAAGACTGTGTAAATAACTAAAACATCATCCTAAAATGTATTTGACATACATGTTAATAAAATTTAATGTAATTGAATTAAAAATATTATATTCATTTATTTATAAGAAAATTTAATGTAATTGAATTAAAAATATTATATTCATTTATTTATAAGATTTTAAAACAAAAATACAACAGAAATTAAATTAAGATATAATCAGATTTCAATTTCGAATTCAACTTTATAACTCTAAATTGAGTTAGTCTCTCCAATGTGATGTTGGAGCTTTTTTGTAGTTTTAAATGGGTTAATAGTTTGAATATGATGTCACATAATATAATTGAGTATCGTTTTCCTTTTTATTTTTCTTAGTTTATTTCTGTGTGCCTATTAAACACAGCTTAAACGATTTTCCAAAAATATCGGTCCATGCATAGAAAAAAGAAAAAAACATTCAGACAGACACCGAATGGAACAACATAAATTACAATGAAAAATAAATAAACTAAATTGAGTAAGGCATATAAATATCAGAAGCTTTTGTTGGTAACTGATTGGTCGGTCACCATGAAATGAACAACATAATTAATAATGTTAGGTTAGTCAGGCATTAGTCAAATCAATAGAGATGGAATATTTTTGTGGACATTATTTCATTCTTCTTCTTCTATTAACTCTCATATACTATTTTTGTTTTGTTTAAAAATATCATACAAGCTTTTTATTTATCACTATTAGTTTATTATTTCAATAAATTATATGCAATTTTTTATAAATTATAAATACAAACAAAATTTCAAATAAAGTTCAACTTAACATATCTTAATTAAAGACGAGTTAGACTAAAAGACTAAAGTTGATTTTTTTAAGAGGAGTTTTAATTTAAAAGAATTGTCAAGTGATTTTAGTTAACTAAAAATGAATGAAATTTGAACATGGAAAATGAATTATTGACCATTTATGAAACTAATTAGCTGGATTTGATTGAATATACTTTAAAACGATGGTAAAATGGGTGAGTCTTGTCCGTTATTTTTTTTTAATTTCAAATTTAAAAATTTGTTTATTTAAATATAAATATTAGAAATATATTTAATTATATAAGTATTTTAAACTTTTAGTTAATCAATTAAACTCTCTAATCAAATAAAGTACAATAATTATTATAGTTATATATTATGTTATTTTTCATATAATTAGTAATAGTAGTAAATAATTAACATACTAAAAAGATTATATCAACATTAATTGACAGACAGAAAATTTTAAACTGATGCGTTAAATTTTGAAAGACTCATTATTATCACCAATAATTTTCTAATAGATTAAATTTTTATAGTATATACGAATGAGTGGGTGATGAATAAATAGATTGGTTTAACATATAGTGACAACCATCCGTGTTTTATAATTTTGATGGTGCGTGAATTTGATTTTTTGTTATTACTTAATGAAAGATCACTGTCATTATATTCGACTATATTACCAAAAATGCAACTATCAACACAGATTTGAGAATGAAAATAACTATCAATGCAACTATTAATATTGTTCCAACTAAAAGGAGTATCATACATGGAATGATCGTAATCACTCTTAATAACAGTATTCTGATAGCTAGAAAAAAAAATTTCTTGTTCACTTAGAAAAGAATGATTGTTGTTAATCTCCAAAGTTTTATTTTCAATATCTAAATATATGGAATAACTGTTCTTCTTATTATCCCTAACTAAAAAAGTTTTATCAGATAGGAAATCCTCATGATTTATCCTCTTCTATTAATCTATCAACTATATTATGGGTAGAGATTGATTCATTTGATATTCCACCTTGTAGCTTTTACGTTCAATGTTATATTTATGGTGCTCTATATGTTTTTTAAACGTGTGTATAACTCAATGGATGAAGGAAAATATAGTTTGATATATCTTTTAAAATGAAATTCATTTTATTCATCACATTTTTTTAGTGACATAATATTTTAGTTACAGAGTATAAAATATAATTTAAATGTTTAATTTTTTCTTTTTCAAAATATTGCCAATGAACAAAAGAACGATAGTTAAATTATTAATATGAGAGTGACAATTAAAATGAGATTATGAGTGAGTATGGATGACAAATAACTTGCTTTTGTGAATATAATCTAAACCAATGTAATCAAAATCGAAATTTAGATCATAAAATCGTAATATTCAATGATTTTGCATAGTATTTAAGAGTGAGATTTCACACATAATCGTAATAGTAAGATCCATAAAATCGTAAAATATTGTAAATTATCATTTTTTTCTCACATTTTCTGTTGCACTGCTTATTCATATTTTTTAGTGAATAAATTCAATTTAAATTAAACCTTAAAAATTAATATAAATAAAAATTTACATTGTTGTATGTGGTGTGAGTAACACACTCCCCTCTCACACCTACTCAAATAAAATATTAATGCAGTAAATATTAATTTCTCAATTAAAAATTGATAACACCAAAATTCAGCTCCAATACATCGCAACACTTCCCAAATAAATACAATAATTGATTTTGCAAGCCACAATTTTACATCCATCAAAAGCTTAATAATGTTAAGATTTATTAACTCTAATGTTAGTACTTATTATGAATGTTATTTAAGAAGATCGACAATAAATAACTTCTTTTGATATATTTTTCTCATTTGACAATTATGAATACAATTTATCAAATTTTAATATATCCAAAAATAATAATAAGTTATTATGATATAATTTCTTTATATTATTTTGTTTTAATTATTTTCGTATTCCTATATTTTATTACATAATTATTTTTCATACACGCCATTTAAAATTTTAAAGGATTAAATTGAATTCATTTATACTCTCAGTGAATTCCAATAATTACTTTATTGATAAAACATTGCTTACTTTACTGACACTCACAGACTAAAAACTTTACTATATCATCTTTTGTAAACTTAGTTGATTAAGTATTGAGAAAATGATGGATTTTATATAAATATAGGTACTATGTTTTCATAAAAATGAAATTAATATTTCGTGTTACGATTTTATAATTTACATGGATCATTCATAATTTTAATCATAATATCGATTTTAACTTATCTCATCTCATTCCTACTTTGATAACAAATATTTGTATTGATTAGATATAGGTAAAAAAATCTAAAATACTTGACTTTTTATTTTGACATAGAAACGAGAATAATCTAAATGTACATATATCTTTCTCTATTTAAATTATTAAAATATTCATTATTCATTAAGTAATTTTATACAAACACACTACAAAAATATTTAAAATATTTTCTAATTTAAATAGTTTTTTTGTGTCATATTCTTAAATATTATCAACTACATTTTATTAATCTTTACAGATTTAACAAATATTTGATTCTCGTAAAATTTTATTTAATATTTTAATTTAAAATATATAAAATTATAATTTATTTATAAATGTAAATGTGAAAAAAAAATATATATCAAAGTGCATGAAAAAACACCCACCAATGGACCATGCGTTTCAGTTTGATAGGTGCTTCATTGATGTATTCTTTCTGCAATTCCCTGTTTTTCTTCGAGATCGGCTTACCCTAATGATCCTTTCACGTAAAGATTTTCTTCTTTACCTAAATAACTTCAATTTACATATAATAAACCCCATAATAACTTTTAATTTTAGAAATTAATATAAATACCAAATTTTTGATAGTCAAAATCTTAATAATTAATGTTAAAAATTATAAAAACTAATTTATAATCCAGTCATAGCTTTTTATCATAATAAATACTATTTTAAATATCAATAATTTTGAATTAAGTATTTAATATTTAAATTAATTATTATAGTTATTATAATAATTAAACAGTTTGTTTAAATTAATTAATATTTAAAGATTTTCTTAAAGTAAATGTATATAGAAAAAATTAAGGAACCTGGTCCTTTCCCACGTGAAGAAAGGCAACTCACTTCATTTATTTCAAATAAAGAATTAACGCAATAAAAACGATGTTATGTCATTCCAATAATCGAGGACGAATAAGAATAAAATATAGAAAGTAAAAAAACAAAAAAAAAACCGATCCAACACCTAAAAAAATATCCAAATTATCACTCTTTTAAATCCAATTAAATTCAAAGCTTGTTTTTATTTCAAAGCAAAAAATTACATACTCTTTTTTAAATGCTTTGACATCTCTCGAATAATAATATTATAATATATATTAGTATTTTAAATTAAAAAGTAATATGGAATATATTTAAATTATTAAATAAAATCATTTTGATTTTGTTGATATGAAAATATCAAAATATTAAGTTTCACCTTTTTCTCCCTCCTCATCACTTTTGTGTATAACAGCAATATCTCTCCTTTCAAACATACAGACAAATTATTACATTTACTTTCCTTAAAAGGAAATCCATTAGATCAAGAACTTGTTGAAGGGTACAACTAATTTGAAATAGTGAAGAAAAAAACATACTATTTTTTATAATAGGAAAATGAAAAAATTTCCAGCAGATATAACTTGCATAATTTTAGTAAATTTTAAGCATAAACAATGTTCTGCTGACATAACTGAAAATATGTTCATTAAAAATTATGAAAGTTATATTTAACATTCAGTTGATTCTATACATTCTTAAAGTCATGAATGCTGACATTTAACTTAATGAGACACTATATCCACTTCTATTTATTCTTTGTCAAAAAATTAGTTCACGTGTCCGCAAAAATCAGGAACATCAGTACAATTATTTTGTTTTTGGAATTTTCTACAGACTCTTTAAATTCTGAACAAATGTTATTGATGGATTATATTTTCAGGAAAGCTTTAAACAAAACACTCCTGAAGCTTTAAACAAAAATAATCACAAGCACTTGCCACCAGAGCACATGCAGCCAGATAACAAAACATCCTATTCTGAATTCGACCTCTGATTCTTTGTTTTACATTCAATAATTCGATCCCAACCACAACCAATTAGTGCAACTCAGTGAAATTATAAATCCGAACACAACCCTGGATCAATTATAATCCAATGATTAAAATCTCCAGAACAATCACTAACTCATTCAATCACAAACCGAAACATCAACACAATACTAAGAGTGTTCAAACCCCTAACACAAACAATTTAATCCCAAAATTAATGAAACGCACATACAATTATCATCGTCTGGGGTTGGCGCTCGCTGCTGGAGGTCTGGGCGACGACCCACTGGCTGTGCGGTAGGGTTTTGTGGAGGAGAAAGAATTGAGGATGAACGAAACAAAATACTGAAAATGAATCTATGGTATTCCTTTTGTTTGATTGTTCATTTGCCACACTTTATGTTACTACATACTTTTACCCAAAATAAGTTTGGAAAAAATTGAAGGCTAACACCATCGCTTGCTTAGAATGAAACTACAATTATGCAGTGTTTGACTTAAGGGCAACGGGTCGGGTCGGGCACAGATAGTATGATATCCGTACCCGACTCGTTAAAAAAAAATTTGCCTGTTACCCGCCCGTTTACCCGTACCCGCTTAAAAAATACCCGCAGATATTTTTAAAACCCGCGAGTACCCGTGAATACCCAATACCCGCAAATATTTAAAAAAATATGAATTTTATAAATTTTTTAATATAAAATTATAAAAATAAAATATAAATAAAATTAAATTATAATTATAATTATAATTATAATTAAATTTGACATAATAAAATATACTGTTACTTCTAATTTTAATTAAATTTAACTTAATAAAATATAAATAAAATATTAATTTTAATTTTTTGCGGGTAACGGGTACCCGCGGGTACGGATAGTATGATACCCGTACCCGACCCGTTTATAACCGGGTATTAAAATACCTGTTACCCGTTACCCGCGGGTAATAAATACCCGCGGGTAGTAACTATCCGTCGCGGATTTTATCCGCGGATATCTGCGGGCACGGGTATTTTTGCTATCCCTAATTACTGTATAACGGAAAGAAACTGATTGCAACGAATTTTCCAAAATAAAGACTCAATTGAGTCAAACAAAATGGATGAACCTACTTGAGATTTCGCTACAAAAATGAGACCTCTGGAATGATTTAACCTAAATATTATTATATAAACAAAATATTACTATATAAATAGATAATTCATACCAATATAATAATAATTATATTAAATATCATAATAACAATTTTAAAAAAAAAACACAATGACCTGTGCACGGGTGTCCAACTAGTATTCTATAAAAAAATACAAAAAACATTTTTTAACGTACAACTTAAAAAAGAAGCATTAAAAAAGAGAAGATCATGGTGACGACACCCTCCACCACGTACCGACAACAATAGTGCCACCACCGCCTCCACAACATTGACTGTGACTATACCACCAACAACCAAAATATTCGCCACCAAGAGCATCCCTTCAGTAGTGATGGGCATGGAAGAAAAATGAAGGTGGAGAGGGAAGAAACGGGAGTTGCATCCACATAGAATTAGGTTAAAAGAAAAGTTTGATTTTTATAAGTAAGAGATTCGGGTTGTGTCAAGTATCCGCGAAGTTAAAAATTAATATTCATATTTGATCGTGACAATTTGTTTTTATCTAAATATCCTAATCCACTATAATTCGATCCGTCTAAAATCAACCAAACAACAATTTTATTTTCTTAGGACGAACTAGAACTTTCAAAATGGGTTGAAATTCGCGAGTTAATCCGGCTCATCACCGGTTCGAGTCAGGTTGGGTTGAAATTTTTTTACAAATTCCAATACAGGTTGATTTTTGACCCGGCTCACTCGGACTGAACCCGTGGTGAGCCGGGTTGGTGAGCCAACCCGCAAATAAAGCATCACACAAGTGTTTTTTGTTAAGTTGGACTTTGCATATTTGGGTCATGTTAGGTTGTTTTTTTTAGCCAACACATAGATAATTTGTATTTTTGTGATTTTGGTTCAAATTTTTTTGGTTCGCTAATAAGTGAATCGAGTTGGATTGGCTCACTAAATAATCAACCCGTGGTGGATCGAGCCGGATCGGGTCGAGTTACCCGTTTTAACAACTCTAAGTCGAACGAATTCAGATAGACCCACGTAATATGCTAAGGCCTAGTTAGCAGCATGCCATCATAATTTTGAAAGATGAAATTCAATAAATTCTAATTACAAATTAATCATAAAGTTGTTTCTTTTTTCTCTTTAGCCATGTTGGTTTATTAAGAAAAACACTAGAATGACCTTTATAATGATACGTTTTTTTACAATGGAGAAAATACTTTGTAAAGCAAAAACTAAAAATCTTGACACTCTTCAAAATCCTTTCTTTTCCTTTTGCGTTTCAAATATATTTGGTGCATGTCATTGTCTCTGCATTCTTGCTTTAACCCCAACAGGTTCTTGCCATGTTTCACCAAACCCTGCTTCATCTTCCACCCATTCATCATCTCTTACCAAATAATATTGTTGATAATATTTAAAGCCCACAAATAGCACAAACACTGCAATTACACAATTCATTAGTTCTTAGCTGTGTACTGAAATGTAAGACACAAAACTATGTATCTTCTTTTACCAAAAACTCTACCAAAATGTTACATTACACCAAAAGGTTGGCGCTAAATCAATGACTAGTTTATTTCTACATCTTAGGTGTGACTCTAAGTAAGTAACTAATAACTGTAGTTTTTACAACCCAAACGTGATTATCTTAGTTACCTGACCAAATGCGAGCAACAAGTGATGACAGATTCCAAACAATGCCAAAAATGGCAAGAGCTGCAACCTTTTTGTGAGAACAAGAATCCCAAGCATCACGGAATCGACCAATCCAAAAGTTTGCTTCATATAAATTGAAACAAAAACAAATCATTCATCACATTAAGACAAGAACATTTAAACCATTAGATTGAGTTAAGAGTTATATAAGAATTCATGAACTTAGAGGATTAAATCATTGATTCATGAAGGAGGGGTTTAATTATGGTTATCTCCGTAATATCACTTAAGACCATTTTTAGACGAATAATGATACTTTGACATACATTATATTCATTTACTTAAGAACATATTCACTATTACAAATTTTCATATTTTATGGGATTTTTCTTGCAAATTTGTTATGAAAAATTGCAAGAAAAAAAAAATTTACTATTTTTCCTAAAAATTTTGATTGACGGATAATTATTTCGTGGATAATTATTTCCTACAAAATTATAAAATTCGCAAGTATTTCCTATAAAATAATTTATTGTGAAAAGTATTTTGTGCAAAAATATTTTACAAAAATATTGGTAGTCATTTCTTGTAAATTATTATAAGTATTACTTAAGAAAACAATTTAAAAAAAATGATAATAAATTGTATTTTTTAACCGTGATTGTAGGAGTAAAATTATCGTAAAAAAGTGAACTTTGTAATTGTGAAAGAAAAGAAAAGAAAAGATTGTAATTGTGAAAGAAAAGAAAAGATGAGGAGAAATGTCATAAGTGTAATTGTTTTTCTAATATCAAAGTATCATTATTTTTTGGAGTAAGTAAACACAAGAAAATTAAGATAGTATGATAGGGTTTGGACCTTGGGGGTGGGGGACCACTAAGTGCATGATGTACGTATGTATGTAATGTGATGGGCATTATTATCTCATAATTGTGTTCCAAAATATGAACGCTTTGATGATAAATCCAATACTTGTAAGGAGTGGACCCAAAACAGTGAAGAATAAAAGCAAAGATGCTCATCCATGTGATCCATTAAAAGTTTCACACATCCCCATTATTAAAAATGCAAAATACCTAAATCCTAAAGCAGATTTAGAGTTCAATTATTTCAATGGAGGAGGTCTTTATATAGTTAAAACCCTAGACAACATAAGTTACTCTTTTTTCTTTAAAGGGGACCCACTAAATCCATTACAATGAATCAGTTATACAAATCAAAGGTAAAAGAGCCATTTCCATGACCATAATAAACACATGCACCATCAAACTATGTAGGCCTGCACAAATTCTGCAACCTTAATATTTGGCAACAGAGCATCAAATATGATGCTCCCACACGTCTCATAAATGGCGTGTCCTATGTCCGACACGTATCGAATATCGATATTCGTACGATACTTGTAGAGTACACTATATCTAATTTGAAAGATATTTTTTTATCTTTGACATGATTTTGATTACTAAAATAAAGAATAAATCTTATTCTTACTACTTTTTGCATATTGGATATTAGATATATAAATTGGATTCATTTTTATGTTAGTTGACAATGTGTTAGTTGACAGTTTCAAACTTAATACGTATATATACGCTATGTCCCGTGTCCCGTATCCTATATTTTTTTCAATTTAACCGTATCTCCGTATCCGTATCCGTATGTGGGCAACATCTAGCAGTAGTCACTTATTACAATCATCCTAAGCATTAAAAATGATGAAGCCAAATCAAAGTGACATGTAATTTAGAATTTTACCAAATGTAGTTAACTGTGCAGAATATGAGGAGCAGATTCTTGGCAAGGTAAAAGATCCAAAGAAGCCTGAGGCAGTGTGAGAACAAGATTAGTAATTAAGAACAGAAGACAAAATAAGAAAAAATATGAAGGATTTGTGGTGCAAAGCGTGAGAGAGGCTTTTGCATTGGCATGCAGTTGGTTGTGCTCATTTTTGTGCATAATGCAATAGACCTAGGCATTAGCAACTCACAGAATTTGGCCATATTAAAATGGTTATGGAGCTGCCACATCTAGCAAGAACAAAGAACGATATGGCCAACTACAATTCATAAAAACCTTGCCAAATTTATTATCAGGTTATAGAAGAAGGAGGAAGAAATAATGGAAACAAATCATGCTATTTGTGACAAAAGAAAAAAATACCTTTATGGTGGTACCAGGATCTCCAGAAAACATGGTTCTGAGTTGTGACAGAAATTCATTCAAGTAAGGAAGTATCAACTTTAGCATCCAAATTGCTTCTTCTTCTCCTAGTACATAGTTTGAGCTTTCTACATCTATGACCCCCCTATTAGTAAGTAAAACTCATAGAGTTTAGTATCCAGTAGTATATTTCTGTCATTTATTTTTCAACACTATGTTGGGATTATTGATTGTGATTACCTGCATATTAGTGATCTGTACAGAAATATAACAGCTAGATAGACAAGGCCAAGATAGGACATTGCAGAAATGAGACTGCAGAACCAAGGATCAAGAAGTTCAATTATGGGTTATTTTTAAGTAGCAAAAGTGTATGTTGAGAATGGATTGAACTGTGGTGAGGATTCCTAACCTCAGATTGGTGTCCCTTGCATAAGAAGATGAAACTATAGTGAATGTTCCAATCCCAAAGATAAATGCTGATCTTGAGATATCTTTCCACATGATTAAATCCACTGAAGAGTGACATATATAAAAACATTCTGGAATGAGTGGTTGAAATTATACAAATTTTTTCAACTACTTTGACTTTTGCATAATTCTGAAATGTAGATAAATCACCTAAACTCTGCAGTTTGTTCTGTGATTGTGGAAAGCTATAGCACTCTTCTGCCTTTGGAACTGAATGGTAAAGATCAATTAGACTTGGAAAAAGCCCAAAACTCAAAAATCATGTTTAAGGAACAAGACCTTACTTGAATCAGCCTTGGAGAAATTTTGGTGAACTGTGGAGAGCTTTTTTATTGGAGGAGATGGCTTCACAGTTAGAGGGACAGCCAGTAGTAACCTTTCATGTTTCTGATGAAAATGTCTGTCGGTTTTCACAGACTTTTCAATCTTCTGTTTTTCTGGTACATTCACAAACTCCTTTTCTGGCTTATTCCCAACCTTGGATTTTGGTGGATTAATTTCCTTAACATCAAAACTCTGTATCTCCATCTCAGTATCAATCTCCTCCTCCTCATCTTCTTCTTCATCACCATGAGAATCACCATCAACATGCACTAATGAACACTTGACCATGCTAGCATCATCTGAACTGCTAGAAATTACCTTCTCTTGACACACACCAAAATCCTTGCAATTTTCATCACTGTCATTCTTGCCATTGTTCTTTCTGATTTCCCCAATATTCTTGTCACCAGGTTCACCCACCTCAGATCTTTTCCTTCTGGTGAGAATTTGACCTTGTTCTAATTTATCAGTACAAACAGAAGTTCCTTCATTCTTCTCCTTCCTAACTTGCTTTGGACTCTTTTTTATTGAATCAGAAGATACATTAAGGTTCTTACATTGTTCTACTTTTCCTCTGCCTGATTGAATTTTTTTATTCTCCAACCCCTCAGACCTTTCCAATTTCCAAGATTTTGTCTTTCCAGTAGCAATTACACCCCCATTTTGGCTTCTCTTCAATCTTGTGCCACCATTGCCTCCTTCTTCAGAACCTTGTTCTGCGTTGAAGACCTTAACTCCACCACCAACTTCATCACTCTTCATTCTGCTCTCCCACACTGACCCTGCAACCACACTGCATCTAGCCCCAACTCTTCTCCTACTCACATTCATCTCAATTATAATACCCTTTGATTTTCTTTTCCTTCTTTCTCTCCCTAACTGTAATGGGACATGAGTGTTTGATGGATACCAAGCTTTCAGCTGCAGAAATGGCGGTTGGTGGAGTCCCACATTGGGATCTCCTTGTAAAGCAACCTCAAAGAGAGAGAGAGAATCAAGGGATTGTGTGTTGAGTAAGAGACAGTGGTTGGTCTCTCTTCTTTTTTCTCTTTATTGTGTTCTTGTCAGAGAAAAGAAAATAAAATTAGCGGGCGGGTTGAATGATTAGGGTGTTAGGATTTAATTATATATCAAAATTTTGCATTCACTCCTATTTTTATTTTTATTCTTTATTTTTTAACGTGAATTATTAATTTTTAAAAAAAAAATAATAATATATTAATCAACAACGTACGCTAAACTGCATTATAAAATAAAAAGTGAAAATCATAGTATATTATCTTTACTTATATTACTTAATTATTTGTATATATATAATTCTTCTCAATTCAAAACAATTGATATTTCAGAAACTTGCATGAAAATGTTAATTAACTCTCTAGTCATTTTTATCGAGAAGCAGAAGTTGTATTTCTTGTCCTTCACATGCCATAGAAAAAATTGTAGTTATATAATATATGTACGAGATTTAACCAATTTTGACTAATGAAGTTCTCTTGGACGAGATATTTTAATAGTTTTAAAAGATTGAAATATTTAGTAATTAAATTTTTTATAGCTAAATTTTCTTTATTTTTTAAATAATAGTTTGGACGATATTTCAATTATTTTGTTTGGATAAATCAATTTAATTTCTATTTTATTGTGAATTCAATTTTATCTTTGAGTTTAACTTAACTTAGCTCGACCTCAATTGGTTCGATCTAGGTCGATTCGACCTTGACACAATTTGAATCAATTCAACCTCAGCCGATTCGAACCGATTATGCCTGAGTTGACTCGATTCATCCTTCAACTAGGGTAGATTGGTTTAAACCTTATGTCTAGGCCAACTCAACTTGACTTTCAACCTGCATCGACCTAGCTATAAAACTTCGGCCAGACCTGACTTAACTTAAAACCATCTCGTCTAGACCTTTAGCCCCGGCCGACCCGGTTCAAACTTTGACCTAGGCTGACTCGACTTTTGATCCAGACTGACTCGGCTCGACCTACGACATGGACAACTAGGGTCGACCTTCAACTCAGACTACTCGTTTCAGAGTCATCTCGTCTCAACCTTCGGCCAAAGTCAATTCAACTCGACATTTGGACACAATTCGACGTTCGGCCTAAGTCGACTCAACTCAGGGTCATCTCGTCTCCACCTTCTGTTAGGGTCAACTCAGCTCGACCTTCAGCCCAGGCTGAGTCGGCTCAACATTCGGCCCGAGCTTGCTTAGATCAACCTTCGATCTAAGCTAGCTCTGGTTTTTGAACCTGTGGACCTTTTTATCATAAACAATAAAAAATTTTATAACTAGGAAAATTTCAATTTTCTTCTTTTTGAAATAAATTTCTATTTCTACTATTTTAGTTATTTGAAATACCTTCTTAACATTTTTCAAATTCAATTTTCTTTTAATTAAGTCACCAAAACATCATTTTCCTTAAAAAAAATTCAAAATTTTCAAATAAATAAATTACTCTTAAATTGTATCAGTATAAATATTTATTTATGTAATAGTTTATTGTGGGAGAATACGACATAAAATTCTATTCTATTTTATGATCATGTTATAACTGATTTGACGTGAAATATTAGTGCAAAAATAGAAAATAAGAAATGAAAAAGAGAAAAGAATGGATGATGATATTATATTTACTATTTTAATATTTGTTGGGTCAACATAACAATATTACTTTATTATTTATTTTATTATATTTATATATATTCTCTAAAAAATTAATGGAATTACCCAGTCAATAAATTTGAATTATCGACGAATTTTATTGATAAATTTTGATATTTTAATTACCAACGAAAGAAAAAGAAGAAGAAAAGGACGAAAAAAAATGAAAGAGGAGAAGGAAGAAGATAAACAATGCGCGTTATTTGTCGATGAATTTTTAGGTAATTATCGACAAATTTTTTGGTCAGTAATTACTAACTAATTTTCTGTCGATAATTATCAATAGATTTTTCCGTCGATAATTACAAATAAAACATGACTTTCGTTGATAAAATTTTTTTCCGTCGATAATTACAAATAAAACATGACTTCCGTTGATAAAATTTTATGAGCAAGAATTTCACCAACAAATTTTTGACTGTCGCTAATCCGTCGATAATTCTAATTTAATGATAAATTTTGAACATTACCGACGAATTAGGACCGTTAATAATATCAGTTTTTTTATAATGATATATATATATATATATATATATATATATATATATATTTTTTTTTTTTTT
>Ga0209589_1004801_pt1 | contig 23199 bp, 13 predicted proteins | sample CowpeawhiteBW_FD_187525 | JGI IMG/M metagenome (GOLD analysis project Ga0209589, IMG submission 187525) | Root nodule microbial communities of legume samples collected from California USA - Cow pea white BW (SPAdes) (version 2) | ecosystem: Host-associated > Plants > Roots > Nodule | place: USA...
TATATATATAAATATATATATATATATATATATATATATATATATATATAAATTTGTGATAAATAATGTTTGTTTTATATAAATAATGGTAATAGCCATAATTTACCTATTTAATACAATTAATACATCTTATAATTAATCAATATACGACAAAATTGATGACACTTAATTTGTGAACCACTAAATGTCATATCACTAATAAATATGGCCGTTAAAATTCACAATTTTTTTTTTTTGCTTTAGAAACATATGCAAAAATAAGTCACTAAGATAACATATTTTTTTTATATTCCCAAAATAAAGTTATTAATATATTAGAGAGAGAAAGAAATTAATAGAATGTAAATGTGTGGCTTTTCAAGAATAATAATACATCCCGTGTTTATTGAATTGAGGTGGATGTAAATTTGAAGAGAATAAAATTAATCTAAAACTTATTTTTTTCTTAATCTCTTTTTTGTGTTCGCGGTTGTTGTTTATGTTCTTGGCACTTTAAAGACAATCAAGATAGCACTTAAAAATTGTTTTTATTTTTGTTACAAGATATTTTTTTAATCAGTTCACCTTTATCTTTGTTATTGTTTATCCTTTATATTTTTGCATTTCCTTATTATATTGTTTGTTTTGATAGTTATTTTTTTTTTAATGTAAAGTTGAACCTCTCCTTACCTTTGCTAAGAGTTTCAATCAATTGACCTCTTTATTTTATTTAAAAATATCAAAATAGATTTCAACCCATGAGCCAACTAAGTTCATCACAGGTTCGAACCAAGTTCGGTTGAGAAAAAATCAGTTTTTTTTTAAAAGTTTGTTGAACTGAATCTATCTAACTTAATCCACAGGTTAAACGAGTTCGAGTTCGAGTCCGGTTAAAGGTAGGTAGATCCACTTAACCTACCAATATCTTTTTACAAATTTATTATTTTTTTTGTTATAATTATTTACTACTTCTAATTATATGGGTTTACAATTTCATATTTTTAAATACTAGAATATTACTTAATAATATTTGAATAGTTTGAATGTTTAATTAATTTGTTTATCAAGTTATATATGTTGATACTATAATCTTTAACTATTCTTTTTGTAATAATATTTTGAGAATTAGGTGAGCACTTTGATTCTACTATTATAAAATATAAACTAAGTCAATTCACTCCCATCGTAATGCGCGCGCGCACACACACACACACACACACACACACACACATATATATATATATATATATATATATATATATATATATATATATATATATATATATATATATATAATAAATTACAAAAAAAGAAGAAACGTTTGTAAGTGAGTCAACCCACAAACTCACCAACCCGTGGTAGGTTGATCGGGTTGCAGAATTTCTGATTCACCAAAAAGTGAGCTGAGTTGAGTTAATCCTTTTTTGGCTCAACCCATGGTTAGCCAACTTGTTAACTAAGTTGACTTACTTTGACATCTCTAATTTTAAGTAATAAAATATAATAATTGAAAGATCAAAATGAAAACCATTTTTTGGTCAATTTGGTCATTTTTACTAACGGTGTTTAAATAGTTAACGTTTATTAACAGTAAATGCCATCTGTCAGCTCCTGATTTTTTTAATTTCAAAAAAATCGTCCTCATGTTAAGTCAGAATTGTGCCACATGTCAATATTAGTGTCACATGTCAGTTTGTTGATGTATTATTTCTTTTTATTCAATTTAGTTCTTATATTCGTTAACTATTTAAACACCATTAGTAAAAAAGACAAATTTACTAAAATTTAAGGAAAATGAGAACCTAATTGATCGCACAACGAATATAGAGACCAAATTGAACAAAAACAACGAAAATAAGTACCAAATATATATATATTTAAACCTTATTTTTATAATCAAATACGATTCATCTTTTATTTCCTTTGTAAAATTACTTTTAAAATGATTAAAAACACTGTATAAATAAACACACCAACAACAAACACAAGTAAATGATATATATCATCTTATGATTCATAATATTTTTTTGTAACAAAACTGCAATTCATCTTTTATGGTTTATGAAATTAATTTTAGAATGAATGATTAAAAATACCATTATCATACAAACCCACCACCTAGTTCTTTTTATAATTAGAAAATGCGGAAGAACGTTAAAAATAAGAAGTCAACACTTCCAAACAAACATCAAAGCATAAGACAAAAATTCAATCAATCGTTCATTTATTTTTGTTATTATTAAAAGAAATATTATTATTTCATATCGTAATGCACGTTGCACTTTAGTGGTATATATGGATTCAAAATACATCTCTAAATGCAAAATGACATTACACGAAGAAAATTGCAAGGAAGAGGAATACTTGTATTTTATTTATTAAATATTATTGATGCACAAATTTATTTTGAAAAGGATAATGATATCTTTGATAACTAAATTTTGACAATTTTTTCAATCGAAAATGACATCTTTTAAGTAGTTTTGAAATGTAAAAAAAGAAGATAATGAAAAATGAAAAAACACTCGAAAAATGTCATCTAAGAGAAAGTTGTCAAAATTTAATTATTAAAAATTATTTTTCTTCTTCCTTTTTTGGAAATAATAAACTCTGGTCACCACAAGAACTATCAGGGTTCAGACAGTTTGTGAGTGAGGTTCCATTTTTCGTCAAACAAATCCTAATTTGATAGAGAACAGTAACATTGAGTTTTGGATCATGATAACAAGAAAGCACAGGATCATGGCTAGTGTGGTTGTGAACGTTGGCTCTGAACATCCTCCATGCTTTACCCACTCCAGTTTCCAAAACAAAAAATTTTGGCCAATTAAATTTGGCCAATCCGAATCAAGTTGTGTTGACACGGGTTTTAAATCCTAAATAAACACAATTAATTTTTTATCAAACAGGGAACACATTAGTGTATAAAATAAACCACACATTATAAACATAAAAAAAGAGATATACTCACCTTCCTATGAATGGGAGTCTTCTGCATTTAGGAAGTGTATCATTTTTTTAGGCCACAATCCATGAATAACAAATTTATCTGGTATTATACGACATTTTCGTGTTCCAGTATATGGGGAATCGCAAAAGCCTTTCGGCCATTGTTGAACAAACTTGAAAGAATTCCACTTAACTTTTTTTTCTTCAGCAATGCACGACTTGGGTACTTCTAGGAGAAGAAGAAGAGAGAAAACAAAAAGTATAGACATGATATCGAAATGAAGAACAAATCTCATAATCAGTTTGATTCAGAAGTGGAAAAACTAAAGGATATTTATAGGAATTGAGACCATAAGAGGATATTTATAGGAATTGAGACCATAAGAAGACATAAGAGTTATCGATAAAGTAGTCAAAATCGAAATTTAAATCATAATAACATAATATCTTATTATTGAACTGATGAAAATAACACATCTTGAAAAGTCTCACATCGCTTAGGATAATCAAGGGGTGGGTGTTGGTGACTATATAATAGGTGTACAAATTTGGACATAGTGATTATTATATGTGGTCGTGGTTTTTTTCCGTATTTGGAGTTTCTAATGTTCTTAATTGATGATGTGTTTTTTCCAACAGTGGTATCATAGTTACGGTTTACAAATTTGTTTCGACGAGATGCAATGGTGGTGCTACGTCAGTAGGTGTGAACGTTCAATATGTGGCTTTTCACAAGGTTCAGTGGTTTTGCGTATACACGAACATTGGTTAACATTGAGGCATGGTGCATGGAAATTCTTAGGATGACATAATTCAAAGTGGAAATTCTTGTGATGGTTTGATTCTGTTAGGTTTTATAGAGGGGTTTCAATGGAAGATACAACACCAATGAGACCTGAGCCCAACCACATAAGAAATTGACACCACTCTCAACCCAAAATCTTAAGACGATGGGTTTATGGGTCTTTATCCTTATATAGTGCTCTAATTTCTCATTTCTAGCCAATGTGAGACTTAGACTCACACTTGGATTTCTAACATATTCTAAGTGAAAATTCTTGGGATGGTTTGATTCCAAGTGAAATTCTTGGAATGGTTTAATTCCAAGTGGAAATTCTTGGATGGTTTGATTCCAAGTGAATTTCTTGGATGGTTTGATTCGAATTGGAAATTCTTAGAATTGTTTTATTCCAAGTTGAAATTCTTGGGATGGTTTGATTCCAAGTATAAATTCTTGGGATGACTTGATTCCAAGTGATACTCCTTATGGTGGAGTATGATTGTTAACACGTCTTGAAAAGTCTCACATCGTCTAGGATAACTAAGGGGATGATTGTTAGTGACTATATAATGGGTTCTAAGTCCAATGATGTTCCTGGTCCCAAGTCAAATACACTTTGAGCTAGTGTTTGGTTTTTCTTATTCTCTTCTAATAGAGTGTTGTGAGATGTAGTGAAATTCTTGCTCTGGAGGGTGTGGGTGTACTTAGGGTCAAAGGGTTGAAAGTATTTTTATCTTATTTCTCTATTTATAGGGTGATTCCGAGTTAGATCCCACATATAATCATAATTCATAATCGTAATATAGTAGGATCGGTAGGATCATTGAAAAAAATCGTAAAATTAGTATAAATTGTCGTGTTTTTTTTTTTTGAATTTTCTATTGCACCACCTATTAGGATTATTACAATTTTAACATGTTATCTGTATTCTCAGTCACACAACCACCTCTCACCTAATTAAATTAAATATTGATATAATTAAAAATTATTTGTCAATAAAAAAATAATACAATTAAAATTCAGCTACATTACACCACAACACTTTTCAATTAAAATTTAATACAATTCTATTTTTTCAATTTTGCAGCCAATAATTAAATTAAATATTGATACAACTAAAATTCAATTGTCAACAAAAAAATAATTCAATTAAAATCAAACTGCATTACACCACAACCAATGGCAGATCTTCACCAAAATTTTTGGGGGAGCCAAAAGAATATACTCAAAATTTATTTATTTAATATTATTGTGACTAATTCAATAAAAATGAATACATAATCTAGTACATTTATAATTATCAAAGAAATTACACATATCTAAAGAAATGTATATCGTTTTTTCATATTTTTGAATTCATGGTAATTGAATTATAATTAAATTTTTCAGTTAACTTTTTCGATGTAATTAACCATATTATCTGCAAAATATTCATCTTCCATTTTATTAACATGCATTTGATTCAAAAAATATTCACAAGCTTTCATTTCATTGTTATGCGATAAATAACCATATTATCATGTTTTCATCTTCACCAGTAGTTTCTCTATCAATTTTAAAAAATAAATTTATTCTTTTATTTTTCATTAATATACCTATTTAAAAAATAAGTTTAAGATTAAAAAATAATTTATCATAATCTAATCAAAAGTTGAGAGACATAATTACTAAAAAAAACTATGATAATCAAGTTACAATTAAAAATTGACTATGAAAAATCACATAGTACATTGTTTCTTCTTCTATATTAATAAAAAATTAATATACAAAAAGGTCATGAGATAAAAAATAATGTTAAATGTTAAACAAATAGTTCACTATCAAGTGAAACAAGAGAAAGTCACCTTATTTATTTATTTAACAATGGAAGAGAAAATATAAAAAGATGAGGATAGAAATACTGAGTTTATACCTAGCTTTTTTTTTAGTAACAAAAGAAAATAAATAAACATTAAAAAAGAATACAACATATGAAAAATTCAAAAAATAATAAGAGAAAATAAAAAATATCTTAATAATTTTATTTTCTTATATATTTAATTTTATATTTTATTATTTATTATTGTACTTTATAAAATAAATAAAAAATACTTAATTTAATTTTTATTAATTTTGAATATAATATTATTTAATTTAAAAAATATAAATAATTAAAAAATTTAAAAGATTTAAAAAAAAAATAAATGTAAAATAATGAAAAAATAAATAAAAAAAATTGGGGGAGGAGGGGTCGTGGCACCCCCTGTCCCTTGCATCCTCCGCCACTGTGCATGTGCATCCATTTTTCAAATGGTACCCACCATTTTCACACATAAGGCCCTCTATTTTTTGTAATTTTTTTTCCTCCATAAGTTTCAATCAAGGGGGTTCGGGTTTTTAAACCTATCTACACCTATAAACAGGTGCTCAAGTGCTCTTCTGAAAGACACAAATTTTCTCATTTCTCATCTTGTCTCTTTTTTTTTCTATCTTGGGTTTTCTATTCTCTTAAAATTATTTCTTGCTAGTTCTAAGTTTTTTTTTAAATTTGAGAAGCTCTGGTTGTAAGGGACTTGAGTAACATACTGTGGATAAGTCCTTAAGGGTAGTGATCATTAAAGCCTTAGAAAACTCATCTAGTTCATGTTCTCTTCAGCAATTTACAACAATCTTAAGGAATTATGCTTGATGTTATGGACACAAACAATAACTCTTCACTAGAGAAGCAAAACAATATTTTCGGAACTCATCCTATTTTTGCAAAACCTTTCCTGGGCAGTTCAAAAATTGAAGTCTTCACTGGACAAAACTTCTAATGTTGTCAGGAACATGTGTATATTGTATTAGACATATATAGAGTTGCTTTCGCTATTACAACCACTAAACTTGAATCCAATAGTCCTACAAAACAAAATGAACAATGAATCTATTCAACTAAGGTATGTTGATACACTTTACTACCGTTGGGAGACAATAGAAGACAAAGACATTAAGATCCAGATCCACAAGAACCACAAGTTGCTCGAAGATATTAAATAAAAAAAACATAGTCCTGCCTGATAAGTTCGTTTCATAACTTTTAATCGAAAAGATCTAGAAATCCTAGACGAACTACAAACAACAATTGAAGCACAAGTATAGATAAATGTCACTCTGAGTACTTATAACACACATTATCATTAAAGATACCAACCGAATGGAGTGTGTTATTGTAAGACCCAAGAAATTTAAATAATTAAATAAATAATTATTTAATAAATGCGAGTAGTGAGAACCTTTATGGCATTTAATGCTTGGATTTATGACGTGGAATAGTATTAGCTCAATTGGTTGAGAGTACTTTCTTATTATGAAAGGACTTGGGTTTGAGTCTTGTGTATGCCAATTATGTGTTATTTTGTGAGTAGACACTCGTGGCAGCAAAGATTGATCAATGTAATCATCAAAGGGTGTAGAATCAAGAGGCGTATAGAGGAAGTGACCAAGACTTGGGGTGTAAGACCCAAGAAATTTAAATAATTAAATAATTAATTATTTAATAAATGCGAGTATTAGGATCCTTTATGGCATTTAATGCAAATTGTTGTGATGTGAAAAAGTACTAGCTCAAGTGGTTGAAAGTATTTGATTGTGTGAGAAGACGTGGGGTCAAGTCTTATGTATGCCAATCGTATGTGATTTTAAAATCGTGTATATTTTAAGGTTATACTTGAACATGATTAGTGATAATGTAATCCTAAAATTATAGGAATTATCATGAAACATGAATTGGTTGAATTGATTGTGCATTGGCTTTGTGATTGAATAGTTGTGTGTTCAAATCTTGCTAGTGTAAGATCTGCGGAATTTAATTAATTAAATAAATAATTAATTAATAAATGCGGGTAGGTTATGCATTTATGACATTAAATTATGTTATGTATGACGTGGAAAAGTACTAGCTCAAGTGGTTGAGAGTACTTGGTTTGTGTGAGAGGACTTGGGTTTGAGTCCTATGCATGCCAATTGTGTGTATTTTTGTTATTATTGTTTTAATGGTATGTTGGGCCACATTTTTGTATGAAATAATGCTTGAATTGTGTGTATTAGCAAGAAACAGAAGTTGGCTTGGTGGTTTAGCTTTGATTTGGCATGGGGAAGGTTGTGGGTTCAAACCTTGGTGAGTCAAATTTAACTCTTTTTGGCTTAAACTTTAGTTGTGGGCTGAATATGAATAGGTGGGAGTGAAAGGAGAGTTGGGAGTGAAGTAGAGAGGGTAATTTAACTGCACTATTTTTGTATGATTTTGATGAATTGCTGCTCTAAATTTCGTGCTATACTTGAGGGAATTCGGGGTTGTGGATTTTGGGGACTGTTGCATTGGAATTGGACCTAAGAGTTTGCCTATAATAGGATGGTATGTTGTGTATTCTGTGGTTATGCAAAGTTGGGTGGTTGGGAGTATATTTTCGAGTCCAAATGTGCTTATAAGTGTAATGAAATGGTGTTGAATGAATTGGTAAGTTATGATTCGTGTTTTGGGTCTCTGGAACAGTGTGTGTGTGTGTGCGTGAATCAGCGTCAAAACCTGCAATGCTCGCTCAGGCGAGTCAGGCTCGCCTAGGCGAGATATGTAGGGACACGTACCCTCTATCTGCTCGTGGCCATCGCTCGGGCGGAGGGTTTTGGAGTTTGGGCGAGTGCTCATCTCGCTTAGGTGAGTGAGACTCGCGTAAGCGAGAAATCGTATGTAATTGTGTGTTTTGATTGAACAACTCGCGCAGGCGAGGTTGATTGTTGTTTTGAGCGGGAGTACGTCTCGCCCAGGCGAGACCGTCTCGCCTAAGCGAGATTACGAGGGAAGGTTTGTGTTTTTGTGGGACTCGTCGCCTAAACGAGGCCTTTTTCTTCTAGGCGAACGAGGGTCTCGCCCAAGCGAGCATGAACTCCCTTAAGCGAGAATACGTAGGCTGCAGTGGTTTTGGAGGCTTGCACAGGTTGGGGGCCTAGCTTAAGAGAGATGGGCTGAAGTGGTTAAACAAAGGCTTTTAATTTAAGCAAGCAAAGGTGAAGAGGTACGTTTAAGGAAGATGTACCTACTGTGTTTAGAAGATGAGATGAAACTTGTGAGAGGTGTTCTGCATGGCTTTTAAAATGTCTTCTTGGTGGGCTTGCTGGTGTTCCATGGGTTGTGGCCCGGAACGTATCCTTGAGTTGTGGCTCGGGATAGGGGTTAAGCACGTGGCATTCTATGGGTTGTGGCTGGAATGACTTCCCTTGAGTTGTGGCTCGGGATAGCGGATGAACACGAGGAACCTTGAGTTGTGGCTCGGGTTGGCGAGTGTGCTAGTGTGCCAGTGTGAGTGTGCTAGTTGTGGCCAGTACGGATGGTTCCAGATGGATTGCCATCCTTAGTGGTTGCTGACAAGTTTGGTAGTCATGGGACGTTACGGACTATGTTCGTATTTGGGAACTCCACCTGGCGTTACGATGTGTGATCCGTAGCATGGTTTCCGCACGTGCTCTATCGATTGTGGCCGATAGGTGTGGCAGCAAGACACCTTGAGATACTTACTAGAAGATGTAGAACACTACTAACATGGTTGTGGCTATGTGAAAGAAATGGAACGCGGTTCCCTGATGTACTTAATATACATGGTGGTGGCCATGTGGAGGGAAGGTAACGAGTCTTCCACTAGGTGCATCGGTATACATGGTGGTGGCCATGTGATGGAAATGGAGTAAGGTTCTGTGGGAAAAGTAAGGATATTCTATATGGTTGTGGCCATGCAGTATAAAGAAAGAGTTCGTGCTATTGTTGCATTATTTGTATTGGGTTTACATGTATATGTATGTTTGGTATATTTTTGTGTGTTTTAACTGTTAGCTCACCCTATCTGTTTGTGTTTGGCGATGATTGTGTACGCGGTACACGTGAGCAGGTGATGATGCAGGTGGAGCTGGTGAGGCTTAGCTGCGGAGAGGGGATGTTTAGGAGAACTTTTATGTTCACGTTTTTGTTATTCTCTTTGGAAATATGATGTAAAGGCTTATGGCTTATTTGACTAAAATCACAGTTTTGTATTTATGGACTTACTGGTAATTTAATGAAGTTTTACATTTCCCGTGTTTTGGGAAACGAGGTATTATTATTAAATGAGTTTTTAATAAATGATGCTGACGTATTATCTCTATTTTATTTTTTTTTAAATTCGTAATATCCAGGCGGGATGTTACAGCTAGGGACGAAATTAACTTTCTTTTTGTCAAAATTTATTTTGGCATGGAGATAAAAATAAATATTGCACTTTGTGAGGATCATTGGACAGAGAAGTGATAGAGAATTTGGGCTGGTTTGTAGAGAAGAATTGAAGGGGAAGCCATTGTTGGAGTGGAAGCAAAGCTTAAGAGAGTTTTTGGGTTAAGGACACACACCAAACTCGAATTAAGCAAGGATTCCAGGTAAAGGGAGTTGTCTCGTGTGTTTTATTTTGTATTTCAATAAATATGCTTTGCCATGTATAATTGCATGAAATCCCACTCTCTCTATAGCGCTGTTTCTCGAGGCGATGCTTTAGATTTTGCTTGTTTTTGTTGGATTCTGGTATGAACCGCCTGGCGATGATGAATATCTGCCAGGCGGCGCAACGCTGTCCGTGGTTATTTGGTGTGGTGTTTGGGTAGGAGTCATTGCGACTTCTAAATGCGTTTTTGTGAATAATATTGTATGTTAAGTATTATAACTTTTATATAATTGGGGTATGATGGTGCTTGGAGGAAGTCCTGCATGATTAATCATGGGCAGACATTGGATTCTTGTAAGGGAAAAAGGAACGAAGTAATCTGCCATAAATCAATGACTATATAACGCATAAGGAATAATATTGTGGTGTGTTGTTTGATGAGTTTTATGTGGAGTGGGTGATTGGTGCAATTGGATCGTATGTCAAACTAGGGGAAATTAGGATTTCTTACAAGTGCAAAAACCTGGTTTGTGCCCAGGCACTAATGCACCACCTGGAGACAGCTTGCTTGCCGCCAGGCGACGACTGCCACAGAGGCAGTGGTGTGCCTTGCACAGGATGGTTGCGATAAATGTTAGTTGGAGTGAAATGGAATGGAAAAATTGGTCAATAAAATTGGAGGAATTGGTACACCAGAATTTATTGTGATCAAGACAAGGGGAGAAGTTGGATGGCATGCTATGTTAGGAGTGGTTTGGTAATGAGTGTGGAAATCTGTTGGTGGTTAATTAGTTGGGTGATAAGAAGAAAAGATATAAAGTACATAATGAGAAGGATTGAGAATTTATATACCTTAATGTGGGGAATTGGTGACCTTTAGTCTATAAATAAAAGGATGAATGGGAAGGTTAAATAAAGGGAACAAGTATAAGTTGACTAATGGTGCTGAATTATGATTATAAATTCTGACTAGAATGGATGCTATTGAGTGTGGTAAGGGGTGAGGATTCGGTGAGGATAATTGGGCAGTTTGGAAATAATTGTATAAAAGTGAGATGCAAGTATATAATCTTGAAGGATCATAGAGGTGTTATGAGCCTGGAGTTAGGAAAAGCTTTGTGTATATGTGACAATGTATTGGGAGGAATTATATCAAATTCTGGGTTGTATGGATGTTAAAAACAACAGCTAGTGCATTACTGACGCAGCGCCTGACGCCTCGAGAACGGTCGTCAGCGATAGGTTATTAAAGATGTTTACTGCACCATGTGGCGCCTAGCGGCAAGGTATGCTCCGCCAGGCGACAGACCTTGAAACAGTGGGTTTGTCTAGAGCTTGGCGCCTGGCGGCAAGGGTGTTCCGCCAGGCGGTCTGCATAGGAATTTCGCCTGGCGGCGCTTAGGCTGTGCCAGGCGAAGGTGCTGTAAGTATTGGCTTTTGTGTGTTGTTGTACGCATTGATGTAGACTTGGATCAAGAGATGTTGTGCCATGAGTGGATAGGTTCATGGATGGTGGTGAACATGTGATGATATAAGCGGGGAGGTTCATATCCAGTTATTCTCGTGTGGGGATACGAGCGGGTAGGTTCGTATGTTCTGTGCTCACACTTGAGAGATGATGCGTGCAAGGAGGTACGTAGCTGGTGGATCACGTGTGTTGGACTACGGGCGGACAAGTCCGTAGAGTAGGACTACGAGCGGGGAGGTTCATAGAAGTAGGACCACGAGCGGGAAGGTTCGTGTGAGCATCATAAATCCTAAATCCAAGGCTAACCATTTGCATGATTTGAAGGTTGAAAAGCCTTGGGGTATTAAGGTCTTGGCCAAGAACTGATTAGAATCAAATAGTTTGGTATATTTGTTAATATTATTGTTTTATATGTTAATTATTTAAGAGCTCACCCTTTCTGTTTGTGTTTAGCGATGATCGTGTGATTCGTTACACGGGAGCAGATGATATTATAGGTGATGTTGGTGATGCATAGAGACGGGGAGAGGACTAGCTTGGGAATTTTGAGCTAGGGATCTTATTATGATTTCCTTTGTTTTGTCGGATTTTGGAACTTGTATTAACATTATTGTTTAGCTTTGTTTTAAAACTTGGCGCGTTGAATAATGTTTTAAATTTTCCCGCATTTCGGAATAATAAAAGTTTTGACGTTTGAATTCCATTTCTTATTTATTTATTTTATTAGTAATTTCCAGTAGGGACGTTACAGTAGGTGCTAGAGAGACTTAGCGTCGGAGCGGGGTAGCTAAAGGATATTTTTATTTCTACAATTTTATATTATTTTTCTGTAATTTAGATTTTAAATTTGGATTTGGAGATATAAGGATTTGAATTAAACTTTATGCTTTCAACATTTTGGCGCTTATAATAAAATTTTGTTTTCCTGCATTTTGAGAAATGTGTGAAATAAATGTTATCTTTTTATTTATTTATTATTAATTTTATTTAAATAAGTAATATCTAGGTAGGATGTTACAGTTGTTGCAAGGACTAAGGCATTATCGCCCAAAGCAAATATGGTAAAAGACAAACCAGCTAAAAAAATGTATCAGAAAAAGCCTAATCACAAGAACAAAAATTTTTAAATTTCCCATCCTAGTGGATCTAATCCCACTTTGAAGAAAAAAGGAAATTTCTTTGTTTGTGGTAAAAATAGGCCATCATGCACCTCAATGCAGACATAAAGTTAGAAATGATAATCCTCTTAAGACAAATATAGTTGAAGGACAAAACATAATTGTTGCTGCCATTTCACAAATAAACCTTGTGACCAATGTGAACAAATGGGTGGTAGACTTTGGTGCTACCAAGCACATTTGTGCGAACAAAAATGCGTTTACCTCTTACACTAGTGTGGGGAATGGAGAAAAACATGTTTATCTCAGTGATTCCATGACAATTATTGTCTTAAGAAAAGGAAAATTTCTTCTAAAGCTCACATCTAGGAATATTCTAACCTTAAGTGATGTACTACATGTGAATCAATCGGATTTAATTTGATCTTTGTAGCACTATCAGAAAAAATTGGGGTTATGGGTCATTTTAATATGATAAGATTGTTTTGACAAAAAATAATGTGTTTGTGGGGAAGGGATATCGTGATCAAGGTCTTTTATTATACTTAACATTTATTAAGTTGTTAATAAATTTGATTCTTTTGCTTACATTGTTTTGTATGATGTGTGGCATGCTAGATTAGGACATGAAAATTCCTCATATGTTATGCAATTGCGACGACTAAGACTAATTAATATGTATGATAAAAAGGTAAGAATATGATATATGTATGGAATCTAAATTAACAAAGAAAAATTGTCATTTTGTTGAACATCAAATGAAGTCCTACGATTAATTTATATTGATCCAACTGACCTAAAATAAATCATGTCTAGAGGTGGTAAAAATTATTTTGTGACATTCATTGATGACTACTCTAGATACACAAAAGTGTACTTAATCAAACATAAAGATAAAGATTTTGATTTGTTTTTAACTTATAAGGCAAAAGTAGAAAATTAGTTAAAAAGAAAAAAATAAAAGGACTAAATCAGGTAGAGGTGGTGAATATGTATTATTTAATGATTATTGTGTTAAAGAAGATATTGTTCATGAAGTAACCCTGTCATACCCACTTTAGTCTAATGGAGTAGTTGAGAGAAAAAATATAGCACTTAAAGAAATGATGAATGAAATGGTTATTAGCTCTAGTGCACCTGATAACTTTAGGAGAAAAACTCTTCTTACATCATTATTACAAAATAGGATACCATGTAAGAAAATTGGTAAAAATCCTTATGAGTTATTGGAGGTTATAACCTAACCTTAAATTCCTATGAGTGTAGGGGTGCCTACCTAAAGTAATGTTACTTTATCCTAAGAAAAGGACAATAGGCTCTAAAACTTCTAATTATATGTTCTTAAGCTATGCAGAACATATAGATATTAATAGTTATACCATGTGTGCACGTTTGAGGAGAAGTAAAAGACAAAGGAAGAAAACTTCCTTTGGAGATGACTTATATAGTTGAGAAGGATCTACTAGTGCTCCTGATGCAACACATTGGGATAAGGCCATTAAGACTAAAATTGAATCAATTAAGAAAAATAATACTTAGACGTCAGTAGACTTGTCTAAAGGAGCAAAATTTTAGGTGTTACAATTATAAGGAAGGGAAATAGTATTTTACTATCCCAAGAACGATACATTGAAAAACTTCTTAGGTAGGAAGTTTGGATATTATGACTTCAAATCAATGCGATTCGTTTATGATGCTAATTCTAAGTTATAGAAAAATAGAGGAGAATCTATTTATCAACCTTAGTATACTGAGATAATTGCGAGCTTACTACACTTAAGGAGTTTTTCTAGATTAGACATTGCTTATGTAGTAGGTAGACTGAGTAGATACTGTAACATCCCTAAGGAATATTACATGAAAATAAATAAATAAAAACGGAAATACAATAACGTCCACATTTAATACAAACCATTTCCCAAAACCACGGGAAATTTAAAACTTTAAAATTCAAATCCATAAATCCAGGAGTTCATAATTCATAAAACCGGATTAAAAATCAAAAACTCCCAAAGGGATTACATAATTTTCTCAAAGCTAAAAATGTACAATTATATACATATACAATATTATTCCCCGGCTAGCCCTCGCTCTGCGTCTAAGTGTCACCTAGTCCACCTGTCACATCATCTGCTCCCGGATAATAAGTTATCCGATCATCGCCACACACACACAGAAAGGGTGATCTATGCACAACATACATATACAAAACATGATATAAATATGTTTCCCAACCCAAAATAACATAACTAGATTTATAATTTCCAAATCACCCAACCATGACCTCATAGTCCTTCATGAGTCATATGCATGAACTAGGTCTTGGGACTTCCCTGTGCTCCCACGAAACTAACTCATTCGTGGTCCAACCCTATGAGCCTATCCCGCTCATAGTCCTGCCCTACAGACTCCTCGCCTATAGTATAAACATCCAAGTCTCACACTTGGACCCTGGCACGCACGCAATCACCATACTATGAACTCCTTGCCCAATAGTAGCCGACGGAAACATCACAGTTGCTTGCCCATCGTGCGCCCGACACATGCAATCACCATACTAAGGACTCCTCGCCTATTAGTAGCCGACGGGAACTCAACCAGTTCCATGCCCATCATGTGTCCAACCACCGAGCACATCCCAGACCCCTATTGGACTTAGTCCTTCAAGCCCACACACCACAACACATGCATATACAATCTAATCATGGTATAACAATCAAACACACTCACAAACACATAGAAACTTAGTGCATCGCATAAACTCGCTTAGGCTAGGGACCCCTCGCCCAAGCTAGACCCTTAATCTCGCTTAGGCTAGTCCACCTCGCCTGAGCGAGTTTAACTCAGTAACCAAAACACGTCATCTCGCTTAGGCGAGAACCTCTCGCCTGGGCGAGCTACACGTTCGCCCAAAACCCCTTCCCATCTCTCCTGGGCTAAGATACAAACAAAACACCAAAACCTGACCAAGACATCTCGCTTAGGCGAGCCACTCTCGCCTGGGCGAAACCCTGGTTCGCTCAAAATCCACAAACCCTCGCCTAGACGAGAAGTCGCGCTCAACACGCGCAACTTCCACACCATCTCGCTTAGGAGAACTTATCTCGCCTGAGCGAGCGTACGTATCGCTCAAACCCAATCCTCGTCGCCTGAGCAAGACGCTCGTGTGGCAACAGGGTTTACATCCCTGCTAATCTCGCCTAGGCGAGCCTGGCTCGTCTGAACGAGAATTGCAGGTCTCTACACTGATTATGCACACAACAACAGCGACACAAACATCAATTTACGTTCCAATCATACCAATTTAGTTTACCCGTATTTCAACAACACATATACATATTTTAGACTACCTTTGGTTCCCAAAACTCCAAGCACGCACAATTACATCATATACAGTGCATAATCTCATTATATTCATACAATTGAGTCATAATTCCATTACAACAGTACCAAACCCACAACCCCCGAAATTCATTTCATATCAGCACGAAATTCATCACACAAAATCTGAAAAATCAACAAGTATGACCTAACGCATACAATTTCAGGTTCAGCTCCCCTAACCTAAAAGTTTGATTGAACTTGGAAGAAAAATGGGATTTCCTTGGTTTGCCTATGACGTGCCACAGTCTCCCATAATTTAGCCCCTTTTGCGCACCCAAACCTCACCTCTCAACCTCAATTTCATGCTCTTTGTGCAGCAGCTCCCCACAATTGCCAAAACCCTCCCTTTTTAAAAATAAAACGGGATTGGGCTTAAGGTGGGTTTTAATTCCTCTTAATGTCAATTATTTGATAGTTTTTCCAAAACCCTTGGCTGCCCCCCATTCTGCTAGGTTCTCTACCCTTCCACATTCACTCCATTCCAAGTTTAATAAAAATAAAGGTTAAGTTCTGTCTACCAAGGTTTGAACCGATGACCTTTCACCCACAATGCCAAAGCACAACCACCATGCCAATTCACATTTGGTGATATACCCAATGAACATAAGTTTACAATACCAATCACCTACTCATATATATTCTTAAAAATTAATAATAAAACAACAACACATAATTAGCATACATAGGACTCGAACCCAAGTCCTCTCACACAATCAAAGTACTCTCAACCACTTGAGTTACTACTTTTCCACATCACAATAAACAACAATTAATACCATAAAGGCGCCTTCTACCCGCATTTATTAATTAATTAATTAATTAATTAATTTTCCCGGGTCTTACAGATACACTCAATGTATAAATCAAGAACATTGGGATGCACTTGCAAGGCTTGTGAGCATAGTGGATTATGTGAGTAAAATACTATTCCCTTCCACTATATTTACTCAAGCCACTTACAAACAAACAAGTGGTGGTAACCCAACCTTTGTGATTGAAGATCCCATGAATAAGGTTCATCTGAGTAAAAACATGCCGCTTGTGAGATATGCTAGTACGAAAATTTATTTTAAATCAGTATATGCCATTCTTATGGTGTGTGTGTGTGTGTGTGTGTGTGTGTGTGTGTGTGAAAGTGTTAGATACTACATTATTGAAAAGTTAAACTTTGTAATTAAAATATTATATGGTGTAATAACTTTAACTTCTAACAAAGTTTTTACTGATTTTCATAACCCTTAAGGGTGGTGTATGATTTGCGGCATATGGTTGATGAAATCAACTATATGAGTTTCAAGTGAGGCCACTTGCATGAGATCTTTGTAGATCTATGAAGCACTCGTGAATATCGGGCATGCATAAAAGCCTAGTAAGCTCCACACACAAGAATTGTGAGGGGAGTATTGTGATCAATAAACTGCTAACACACACCAAGTGTATTGGTTCATATAGCTTGTCATACTAACTACATTGTGTGTTAAGTTTCTCAATATAGAATTCTTTCATATAGTTTGTTATACCAACTACATTGTGTTTTATGTTTCTCAAAATAGAATTGGTTCATATTACTTGCTATACCAACTATGATGCATTCATATTATATGAGACCTAAGACTTTCTTCATACGAACTTTCTCTCTTTCTATCTCTTGCCTTTTAAAATATGTGGGGGATTGTAGTAAAATAGGGTGTTTCAAAAGGTACCCACAATTTTCAAAAGGTACCAGCTCTGATGCATTACATATTATATGAGATCTAGGATTTTCTTTTTACAATCTTTCTCTCTTTCTATCTCTTACCTTATGAAATATGTAGGGCGATTGTAGTGAAATAGGATGTTTCAAAAGGTACCCATAATTTTCATGGAGAGTATTTGCAACGGTCTACGTGTGCATCTGTTTTTCAAAACGGTGCCCACTATTTCCTCACATGAGGCCCTTCATTTTGTTGTGATATGTTGGGATATTCTTTTTATTTTCTTCCACAAGTTTCAACCGAGGATGTTAAGGTTTTTAAGCCCATTTGCACCAATAAAAAGGTACTCAAGTGCGTCTCTGAAAGACACAATTTTCTCATCTTTTCATCTTCTCTAATTTCATCTTTTCTCTTATATCTTGGGTTTTCTATTCTCCTAAAATTATTTCTTGCTAGTTATGAATTTCTAAAAAAATTTAAGAAGTTCCTGTTGTGTCATAGAGGACATGAAGCACACTATGAATAAGTTTTTGAAAACAGTGATCATTAATGTCTTACGAAACCCATTTAGTTCATGTTCCTATCCACAATTTATATCACTTATTTATTGTAAATTAACTTTATCTCTAATTGGTGTAAGACTTCTAATACACTCCCTTCACACCGAGACAAATACTTTAATTCAAAAAATAACAAAAAGTTGTATTTATTATACACAAATTTAGTTAAAAAATTGAAATTGTGTTATCATACACAACGATTTGATTAAAATTAAAATTGTGTTATCATGCTTTAATTAAAGAACAATAAAAATGACTTAATTATAAAAAAAAATATATTAACAATTTGATGTCTAATAAACATATAAAAAAAATACACATTTTATTACTGTTAACTTTTCTTATAATCAATGAAAGTTACACAAGAAGTATACACATTTATGAGAAACAATTTTATTTAAAACAATTATTTGAAAACAATGAAGATAATAGATTAAAAAAGACATTAAAGAGATTATAAAAAAAAACAAATTATTCTATTGATTATTATTATTATTATATAAAAGATAATGACGAATATTTAATAAATATTTGAAATGCCAAAATAAATATATAAAATTTCTTATGATGTCACATACATAAAATATATTAAAATTGACATAAATTATTATTATATATATATATATATATTAATTTATATATTAAAAAAGTTAAGGGCTAAAACTACTTCAAACAATGAAATGCTCCAACATTATTAATTAAATATTTAGAAATGTATTCTTTATTTTACTATATGGATAATATATTTTTATTTATGATGAGTTTAATTTGAGGTTAGCCTTTGAAGTTCACTTGTCTTGAATTTGACCTTTTTTCTCTCGATATATCCCCTGTCTCCTAATGTTTTTATATTTACATTTGATGACTTGTTAAGTGTTGATCACATTGCACTCTAAGAATAGTAAAAGCGTGGATCTCAATTTCAATTTGAAACACCGTTTACGATAGGAAAAATCCCGTTTCGATGCCAATTTGGCATTAAGCAAATAAATTCGAATTCCTTGAGCAGTACAAACCTATGATACGTCAATGAATGCTCCAAAAATTAGCATATAAAAGATAGTGCTTTTCGTTTTCCTTTGAGTTTAATAGAATAATCGAATTTAGGAGAAAAGTGAGATGTGAAGGGAATCCCTCAGAAGTTGCATACTTTTATTCTTCAACCCACTTTCTTTTCGAATATAAAATTCACATATTTTAACAACTTGCTAGCTACACTTGAAAGAATCTTTATTTTATAAACTCAATATGTAGATAGAATTAAAATTTAAACTAATTTTCTAAGAATTAATGAAAATTCTCTCCAACCAAACTTTGTTTTCTTTGTTGGAAAAATGAGAGAATATAAAAGCAAGATTCAGTTATGGGTTAGGAGGATAAAGAATGAAATTCTAAATTGTAAGATTCTAATTCTATTCCATCATTTTACAGCTCACACATGCTTCATGCTTTTTCTCAATGCTTCTTCATGGCAAATTGCCAACAAGCAAGCCACGTGTGCGTCCTTTGAGGAAGATAATAACTTCCTAAGTTATTAAAATTTGAGACTCACACCAACTCATCAAATATCCTTCTCGGGAAAGGAAAAGTGCACCATCTCCAACCAATTCCCCAAATTCTATCCTCATCATTACAAAATAAATAAAAAAAAATGTCAATAATAATATTACATGCTATTCTAAAAAGAAAATCTCAACTAATATTTTTAAACAATATTTTATTTCAACTACAATTTTTGTTTTCAAAGATTAAAGAAAGTAAATCACATGTAAAAATGTGCACCATGTGAAATTTTTAGGCTGAGTTAGAGTTAGTTAAATTTTAATTACCATTTAATATTTAGATGTGGTTTGACTTGGATTTTTTTTTTCCTAATTTGAAGCTTTTTGGTAGCATAATCTAATTTTTTAAGATTTACAATTTACATGGCTAGAAAAGTTGGTTGTGGCGTAGTTGCATTATTATCCTATGATAAGAGGGAACTATCTATTATTCGTTGGGCAATTGGGCCCACACCACCATCCACCGAATCCCTGCTAAATGGGCCATGGGCGGCTATTGGGTCAACCTCATTCTCCCTTCTCTTCTCTTCTTTTCATTTATTCTCCTCCATTCCAAAACTCATTCTCTCTCTCTCCCTTTTTTTTATTATTTTCATTTAATTCAACAATTTTCTCAAAAATGCAGTTTATGTGTTCATATAATTCAACTTATTATAATAAATTGCTTTTGAAAAATAGTTAATTCAAACAGTACTTGATAATCCATATTTAGTTTTTGTAACCCCACTTGAGGAATATCACATCTCATGCTTCCAAAGATATTTAGTAATAGATATTTTGTCAAACACACTTGAATAGTGTCACAACGACATTGCAGTCATCCATATTTACTTATATGAAAACTGTTTATTGAATAACGAATTTTTATGTTTTGAAGGAATATTATTATAATTTTGTTGAAAGAAAATTGTATGTCTTTAATCTTAATTTATGTTTTTTAATTGTGTAAGCGAACGTGTGTGTCGTGCAAGTAAAGATTTTTGAGTGATAGAAGACTGGTAGGAAGTTTTTGATATCTTTAACATCTATTTTTGTTTGTCCTTTCCACGTTAAATTTGATATTTTTATGTTTATTTTAAAAAGTCAAAGATGAATAATTAGTCTCAATAAAGATCGTAAACCAAACTAAGGTTGAATTTTAAATTCTAATTGTTTTGAATAAAATTTTAATTTGGTAGGTCAAATCAAGTACGCATGGTTTAATTTAGGTTTAATTAATAAATAAATAAACTCATCATTCCTTATATCAAAAGTAGCATGCTAGCTAAGCTTTTGGTGAAATACTTAATGAAGTTTTCTAATAAATAATAATGGTGTCCACTAACACGTTTTTATCTAAATAAATCTAAATTTTTTAGCACAATTATATGTTAATATTTAATGAACTTATATTATATACGATGAAAATAGGTTGTGTACTTAAATTTGTCATTAAAAATGATATAATAATGGTATCAATAATAATGGTATGTGATGTTCTAAATGTAGAGTTTTTAGGTATTTTTTTTTCTTGTGATGAGACGAAGAGCATGCATGGAATAAAGTATATAGTATTATCGTTTTTACAAACATAATATAACCAATTTGTAATTTCTTTAAGTTACATTTCGGATTTTAATAATTTCAATTTGACTCCAAAAATACTAACCATCTCTCACTAGTCAAATATGTATCATTTCAAATGTGTCAGATTTTATGAGCTCAAAATTGATCATTATATATCTTATGCAAAACAAAATATTTATGTCCATTATTTACATCAATACATAAAACAAAAGTAATTTTCACTATATTAACTATAATTAAACCCATCAATGATTACTAATATTGACACAACCAAAAGACAAATACTCATCATGAAATTTGTAGCATGAAAATTAGATGAAGGTAGCTTGTACATGTTAATTTTCAATTGGTCCTATTTTACCTTAGATCATTCAAAAATAGTATTATACAAAGGATGATAATTGAATGTTAAACTTTATATTTGATCAAAAGAAATTATCCAAATACAAGAGTATGCATATATAATGCCAATTATAGAACGTATAACACATAAATGACTAACTCTCAGTAAACTAAAACTTCCCCAAACTCTTAAACACTCCCCCTCCAGCGGAAGCATTCCCAACCACGAGTACTCATTTTCTGTCCTTTTTTGTACCGCCGTTATTCTTAACGGGACACGCTTTACCTAGAACCCTTACCTGGGACCTTTGCCAGGAAGACTTTCGATACTAGGACCATACTGCACTCGTCTGAGTCGATATTAACCATCGGCTCTGATACCACTTGTCAGGTTTTATAGAGGAGGTTTTACTGGGGAGAACAACACCAATGAGATCTGAGCCTAACCACATAAGACACTGATACCACTCTCAACCCAAAACCTTAAGGCAATGGGTTTATGGGTCTTGATTCTTATATAGTGCTCTACTTTCTCATTTCTGGTCAATGTGGGACTTAGACTCACACTTGGATTCCTAACAATCTTCCCCTCAAGGGTGAGTCCCTTCAACCACATTGGTACACTCCCCCTCCAGCGGAAGCATTCCCAACCACGAGTACTCCTTTTCTGTCCTTTTATGTACCGCCGTTATTCTTAACGGGACACGCTTTACCTGGAACCCTTACCTGGGACCTTTGCCAGGAAGACTTTCGATACTAGGACCATACTGCACTCGTCTGAGTCGATATTAACCATCGGCTCTGATACCACTTGTCAGGTTTTATAGAGGAGGTTTTACTGGGGAGAACAACACCAATGAGATCTGAGCCTAACCACATAAGACACTGATACCACTCTCAACCCAAAACCTTAAGGCAATGGGTTTATGGGTCTTGATTCTTATATAGTGCTCTACTTTCTCATTTCTGGTCAATGTGGGACTTAGACTCACACTTGGATTCCTAACAATCTTCCCCTCAAGGGTGAGTCCCTTCAACCACATTGGTACACTCCCCCTCCAGCGGAAGCATTCCCAACCACGAGTACTCCTTTTCTGTCCTTTTATGTACCGCCGTTATTCTTAACGGGACACGCTTTACCTGGAACCCTTACCTGGGACCTTTGCCAGGAAGACTTTCGATACTAGGACCATACTGCACTCGTCTGAGCCGATATTAACCATTGGCTCTGATACCACTTGTCAGGTTTTATAGAGGGGGTTTTACTGGGGAGAACAACACCAATGAGATCTGAGCCTAACCACATAAGACACTGACACCACTCTCAACCCAAAACCTTAAGGCAATGGGTTTATGGGTCTTGATTCTTATATA
>Ga0209589_1004804_pt1 | contig 23185 bp, 17 predicted proteins | sample CowpeawhiteBW_FD_187525 | JGI IMG/M metagenome (GOLD analysis project Ga0209589, IMG submission 187525) | Root nodule microbial communities of legume samples collected from California USA - Cow pea white BW (SPAdes) (version 2) | ecosystem: Host-associated > Plants > Roots > Nodule | place: USA...
CATTGAATTCTTGTGTAAAATTGTGTTGTTAATTTATATGCTTTTCCAATTCATGTTAGTATTTGATTTCCTTGCTTAATGCTTGATGTGGATTGTTCCCATGCTTGATTTGTGATTCTTAAGGTGTTGGGAAACATCTTTAGAATCTAGATTTGAAATTAAATACCTAATGGATGCTTGTATCTAGGAATAGAACTTGGTTCATTAGTAATCTTAGATTCTTGAAACTAATGCATGATTTCACTTGTTGAGGATTCAAGGAATTGAAACTTGATGAGTAATCATAGGCTCAAAGGCTCTAGAAATAGGATTTGAGTATTCTTGTGAATTGATTTTAACATGAATATGGAATTGAGATTTAGAATGCATGAGAATGAAAGGGTTGAAGTCTAATCTTGACAAATTGTAAATACACTATGTTAATTTCTTATTGCACATCAACTGTTTCATAAAATACAAAAAAAGTTTCCATATTGTTTGTGTAAACTTTGTATCTAATTGAGTCGTGAATTGCGAGAATTGTCATGTGTTGCACAAGTCCCTTGGGAGAGAACGATAACATACTTATTACTTACTATGTGCGACCGGTGCACTTGCCGTGTTGGTTTTTCACTAACAACCAACTCAAATATAAGTTTGAAATGTGATTTAACACGTATAAAAAATTTAGCGTCCTTAAGTTAAAAGACTACATTCATTAATTTTTAAAGTTTGAAAATCAAAATATATCAAAGTTTAGGACATGGACAAATTCCAATTTCGCTTCCAAATTTAGGGAATACAAGCATATTTGGAATTATGATGTTGGTTTGGTGGTAAAAATGGAAGGGAGTGATGTAAACCTCATTGGCACAATGACTGACTTAGGATATTTAAGGTTAAAACCTTGTAGGAAATTAGAAAATTAGTAAGAAGGTGGATTGGAAATTGACTAAAACTTCAAGTTGGATAGTATTTTAGAAACGTCGATATTTCAAGTTATAGAACTCCTATTGAGGTGATTCCAAAATAAGATGATAGCTCATGTTTTGAACTTCAATTTAGGCTAAAAGAATCACTTAATTTGGGCGAGTAGAACAAAAGATATAACCATAAAATAAATATAAACATAAGTGGGTTTCTGAATTCGGTTGAAGAAGAAGAAGAGGTAAATATGAAAGGTGGAAGGAAAGAATCACTCTTTCCAAGGGAGTCAACACACAAAGGATGGGAAAGTCTTTTGATACAGCCAAAGGATTCTTGAATCACTCAATAACTTGGGAGAATCACTTCTACTAAGAAAAAGAGTTAAAATTTAATATTTCTGAATAAACTCAACTTGTGTCATTCATAAAAATGGTTCAACTTATATAGAAGCTTAGCCATCATAATTACAAAGATCCACTAGTTGAAATTATATCTCACATAAGCTAATAATGATCTCACTACTTAATGCTTGATTGTAAATGAAAAGAAAGCTTCACCAAAAGTTTAGGCACTTAAGCAAATAATGATCTCATTTAGGCACACACGATTTGTTTTCTTGAAAAGAAAGCTCGTGTATAAAGAAACCATTTTTTGAAAATTTTTCACCACTTTTAAAAATTTCACCAAAAGTTTCATCACTTTCATACAAGTTTTTTCAAACATTCAAGACCAATCAATTTGATAAAGAGCTTTCTTGTCTTCCTTACTCTAGCCCTTGTAACAGGTCCTCCAAGTCCTTCAAGTGGATCTTGCCCTTGACCATGATCATGTCCACATAAGAGAGGGTGTAAGAGGTTGTGGGTTCAACTCTCCATTAACAAAAAACTAATATATAAGAAATTATATGGTTGACTTGGTAGTAAAGATGGAAAATGAAAGATGTAGTGGGTTCCACTGCCTCATTAACACAAAAGTAACATATAAGAAGTTAAAAATGTTGATTTAGTAGTAAATATGAAAAGAAGAATGAAGGATGTTGTGGGTTCAACTCTCTTTACTAACACCAAAGTAACATAATATCAACAACTACCATTTGTCAATATAATAGAAAAAAATAAACATATCAATTAAAGAAAAATATATTAATATTTCCATTATAAAATTATGTAAAAATCTAGTATTTATCATTTTGTTTTAAAATAGTAGTTTAATTTTTGTTGGGTAAGGAGATTAAGAAGTAAGTAACATGTTAAATAATATAATACATATTTAACATGGTAAAAGATATTAAAGTTGTGTTCTCTTGAGAAGATAGATGTGTGTGGACTTGAGTGGATGAATATGTGTGTTCTTTTTAGTGGATTTATGAAGCAAAATGAGTAGATTTGGAGATGAATTTTATGAACGTTAGTAAGTGATTTGAGTGATGTGATAGATTAAAATAAAAAAGTTTTAATAGATAAAAATTGAAAATTACCTAATTACCATTATGATAAAAATAAAAATAAATAAATTTTAAATAAGATAAAAATGTTAAATTTTAATTATTATATATATTTATTACTATTAATTATATATTATTAAGAATAATATATATGGATATAAATATATCATTATTTCTTATTATTTTATTATTATTATTATTATTATTATTATTATTATTATTATTATTATTATTATATATATATATATATATATATATATATATATATATATATCACATATATAATTTAGAAGTGGGGTTATTCACGTAATTTTATTATTAATCTTTTTAAATCTTTGCTTAATTGAGTAAATAGAATATACGATGTATCTTCCAAATCTATCCGTGCTTTTCATTACAAATCATTTTTAAAGAACATGAATTTTTTCTCTATCCTTCTTCACAAGCCTGAATTTGATTATCTATTCAAACGGAACAAAACGTAAGGGAAATGAGTGTTTTTATATTAACAGTCTTAATAAACGCATGCAAAAACTAGCATAGTAAATAAACAAATTATCTAACTAATAGAAGAAACAGTTAATAATAATTAATACAATAAAAAAAGACAAACCATATTTCCTAAACTGTACAAGTCAATCAATCAAACATGGTTATCATGGATGAAATAAAACGCAAGAATTTTCTAATCAGTTATCTTAATAATTAATTTACTATTTTAAGGTATTGAAAAGACATAATTTATTTGTTAGTCTATATATAAAATCTTAAAGGAATTGGGAAATATGTAATAAAGGAGAGTAAATACGAATAGGTTTTTTGTGGGTTAGAAAAAAATGACGTCAGACATTTTTTAAATATATGTAATTCAAGTTTTTAATTTTTTTTTATAAATATTATATTGTAGTAATGAGTATCTAATTTGACTTTTATTCATAAATAATTGTTTGAAAAACATTTGTTAAAATTGATTAATTAATCAAAATCCTTAATTAAATGAATTTGATTGATTTTGCTTCTCGATCTGGTTCACTCTCAGAAACCCTTTGGACCATTACACAGTTGACAGTCAAAAGAACAGAAATTTCTTCTTTGACTGTGCATCACGTACGAATGTTTTTCGAAAGAAAGAGAAGAATAGTTGAAAGAGGAACATGCATACAACAATATAGTATGATAAAACTACGTAAGAGGAAACTTCGTCACGAAATGTAACTGGAACAACATCTAAACTTTTTTCAACATGCACATGTGCAACTGTTGTGGATAAGTGCATAAAATCTTCGAGTTGACGATGCATGACACATAAAGAATGATAGATTTATAAAGAGAGTTTTATCAAAGAGATACAAAAGACCTAAGTTCAATCATATAAGATATATACCACTCATAACCTAAAACTTTAAAACAATAGATTTATGGATATTTATTTATATATAATGTTCTACTCTCTCATTTATATTCAATGTAGGAATTAGACTTACACTTATATTCTTAACGACCTCTTCTTCAAAGAAGAGTTCCTTCAATCATATTGCTACACTTCCCTCCAAAGATCGATAAATATATAATTCAATAATTTCTGAGTTAGAAAAAATAATAGGAAAATTAGAAGGTGCATGAACCAACAATTAATGCCCTAACTTTTGACCTCCCAACATCAGTGGGACCCAAATACATAGTATAATTAGATATTAAAGTGACACAAAACGTCTTAAGTTGTTCAAAGTGTCGTTTTCACATATGCAGTAGATTCCATTGTGTTGCGATGCTAAAAGCAAAATGAAAGAAATAAAAGACAAAAATTTGCACTGAATATGGCAGTGGCAACCGAAATTAATTATGCGTTTTCAAAAAGGATTTATGGAATTATCCGTTCTTTATGTATGTATGTTTGTTTAAGTATTAAGAACAAAATTTAGTTTTGGTAGTCAAGATATATAGAATATATGTTAAGATAGGATCAATTATTTTATTCTATTTTAATTAGTTTTTTATTGTACCCATAATATATGTAGTTTACTTTATCTTATTATCTTTCTTGTCATGTTGGGTCAGTATAATATTCCCTGTATTTTGAATTTAACATATATGTTTACTTTAATCATTTAATTCAATTGATTGATTTAACTTTCTCCTTCAACTATATAATGTCTTTACACTAAAATGTGTAAAATAAAGAACAATGCTTAAAAAGATAATAAATGAGTTAAAATGGTGATTATATTGTACTTTATTTTTTTCCAAGAAAATTAAAAAATATTTATAAATTGAAAAAAATAAGTCAGTACTGAAAATATTTCTAATTAGGGTTTTGAGAAAGTCCAGATTTTCTATTGGTTTTTTGATATTGTCCTCTACTGAATATTAAAAATACATTGTGTTGGTACTTTAATTATCTTTTTAATATATTTTAAAACATCAAAATTAGTATAATCAATGTATTACGGAAACATAGTGAGAAACATCACAATAAAACTCAACAAAGAATCCAAATTCGACAAACGGTTCAATTTTGTTTACTTTTTCACTTTAACCTACCATACTATATATTACTTTGAAAGAGGGTAACACCTAAAAGAATCTAGGTCAAATGTCTATTATGTAAAGGGTTGGTAGGAATCACGAAAACAAGATATAAGTAAATACAATTTTTATGTGGTCTTTTTTAAATGTGTTATTTTCAAACTGCGTTTTATATTTGGTCAGAATTTGTAGGGTTTGTGGAGTTGGATAATTTAATGATTCAATCACATCAATAGTTTAATAGATTGAGTTGAATTTGTTTCTGATTAAGTTAATTTCAATCCAATCTATAAAAGACTTTTAGAATAGGTATTATTCACTTGCTATTGGGCCATTGCATGTACTATTTCTCATGGGCTCCTTTATTGTTGGGCTTCTACTTTCTGCATCCCGAACAATTTCTTTGACGCACTCCTCAAACTTTTGAAATGACCATTTTTGCCTTCTGGAAAATAACTTCCAAATTATATATTTCTCGAGTTTTCCAAACCAGTTTTTTGGGATTTCCGAAACAACATTTTTGAAACAAAATTTTTATCATAGAATTTTCGGAACAAAATTTTCAGAGCATATTTTCGACATAGAGCTTTTAAAACATGAAATTTGTTTCTGAATAATTTTCTAAAATGAAATTTTTGAAAAAAAAAATCATAACTCATAAAGTTCTTTCCAAAAAAAATGAGTTTTATTATGCATTTCTCTCTTTTTCTTCCGTGTGTGCGCTAGCTAGCGGTGGTGAAAACAGTAACAATAGTGGTGTGGTGGGGTGAAATGATGAAGAGTGTTTGAGTCTTTTCCTAGTATTGTAGAGTGTACTTGGTAAATATGGGGGTGCATAAAGTAATAGTAGTCAGTGTTGTCTTGTAAATAGATATTAAGCCCAGCCCATCTTTAGCGAATAAGAACAGAAATCAATTTAATGGGAATTTTAACCTAGTACCACATTTAAAAGGGAGTGTCCTTAGCACAGTATCCAACGACATTTATCTATCTAAAATACTGTTTTGTACTACAAATATAATAAATAAGTATTAAATATGTTTTTAACTTTCAGCTAATTTTCATTTTAAAATTTTGGACCAATCTAATTCTTCATCTTTCAAAATATGTGGATTTAGTTATCTTAATCCATTTTTTTTGGGTTTATTTGATATTTCATATGCATTTCAGAATTATATTTAAGTTTTTTATATTGGTTGATACATTTTTACTTTAATGTTAAGTTAAATATTATTATGAAATGTACTTAAAATGTCAAATAAATTTAACAAAATTTGATTAAAATGACTAAATCCACATATTTCGAAAAATGGATAATTAAATTGGTCCAAAATGTTAAAATTGACTAATTCTAAAATTCACTAAAAGTTAAAAGACCAAAAACATATTTAACCCTATATATAATTTGTCTTTATATCCCCAATTTATGTAAGATCTCAAATAAATTTTTTATTTCGTCTTTTGAATAAATTTTATTATTTTATAGTTATTTAGTTATGACTTAATAGAGGTAATGGGATATTTTTCTTATACATAAATGTATATGCATGAACCAAGTTTATTTTGAAGTTGTGGACACAATTTCCATAAGTTTTTCCTCCTTTTAAAAAAATAGTATTGCCCACAAGGCCTTTTTAAATGAATATAAATATTTATAACGAATTGTTGATAAGTTTCTTTCTTCTCTGAAATCTGGAACCATGTGCATCAATTTATTATATGGTTTTTCGTGTCGAGATGATTTATGCAGAATTGGAATCTGCATTTGCAAAATGAGGCAAATTACTTGTCTTCGAAGACTTGTTTCTTCATATAAAAAACTATACACAACCTTTTGCGTATCATCAAAAGTTTTTATTCTAATTTTGCACCTTTATTTTCATAAAATCAATTTTACAACTTAAAGACAAAAATACATTCCTCATTGTCACTTTCTAAAATACAGTTTTTCAAAACTATTTTTTAAAAATGTTAAAAAAGACGAAAGTACAATCAAACACATCTCTAGTAATTTTTTCTAAAATGATTTATACACCTGCTAAATCATTAATGTTCCACAGTCTAATAATCAATAAGTTTCATATCGTTTAGGAGTCGATATCAAGCAAAGTTTAAATATTTTTATCTTTCTCCACTTTCGAGACCCCTTTTAAAGATAAAACTGTAACGAAGCTCAAATGCTCCAAAGCGAACAATACCGTAATGATGATTGTTCCTATGACTGTCAGATGAACTTGGTCGGAATTGAAATAATTAATTTAAAAACTTAATTTTTAAACTGCTTCATGAGTTCTTTTTAATTGCATCCTCCAACGAAAATGTCTCTAAATAATTATATTTTTGTATATGATAAAACTTGGCAATTTTTCAGTTTTAATTTCGAACTAATAAGATAATCTATTTATATTTTCAGATTTTTCTTTTAACTAAGAAACTATAATAGCGTTAACTAAAGTTTTAATAATCAAATAACTATATCTTTATTGTTTTATCTCTTATTTTTTCTTTTTATAATTTCAGCTCTTACAAAGCAAGTGATAACAACTTTTCATTAAAAACAAATGTGTGATAGAAACTTCAACTGTAAAATATAGATTATACTTTAAATACGGTGATTAATATCGAGGACGTTAACATCAACATATCACCACATATTTAGTGTTACTGTTATTTTGTTTAGAAAACAATTATATAATTTAAATTTATGTTATTTCTGCTTTACTTGTCTATAACCATGAATGTACAATTTATTTTTAAAAACTTTTTTCGTTTTTTCTTTGAATAAAGAGAGTATTACGAAATACTATTACCAAAGTCTTATCTCAAACTTGCAACTTTGGTGAAGTAATTTTTTTCACTTGAGTGACACATTCTTTCTTACTACTAAATTTGAGGCAAGTGTTTGATAATTGTTGGTGATTTATAAATGACACATGATTTACCAATATATTGTTTAAAGTGTGTTTTGGTCAAACGAAAGTTCCACCATTTGTTCACCAATGCATGAAATTAATGAGCCACCACAGAATTTGCAAATCCATTTTAGCCGTCTTTTGACCCATCATCAAGAACCTACCATTCAAACGTTGAACCCTAAATTCAACTAACCACTCTTTAAATCTTATACTATTTCTACACCTTTTCAAACTCTACCTTCTAGATTGCATCCAAACAAAATAAATAATAATACCCATCTAGATCACACTAATAAAAAACAATTAAAATTTTGGATACAATCTTTTGGATTATTTTCTATATGATATTTTCACCTTAATAGCTTTAAAATTTTTCTATATGATATTTTCTTTTAATTTTTGTTTTATTTTGAATATGGAGAGTAATCTCTTTTAGATTTTTTTATATCACACATTCCTTAATTAAGCTTTAGAACTATCTATTATGTCATGTTTAATTTTTAAAAATGTAGAAGCATCCATCCCCTTTTCCCTTAATTTATTGCAAAAGTTATAGAAACAAAAGTTAGGATCTAATTAAAAAATAATATTGGAAACGTCAAAAGAGTTGAATGGTTTTTCTAACATAAATTTACAATTTAATAATTTTTAATCATTAGCTATTTTGCAAAGGAAATTGTAAAATAAATTATTTTAGAATCTAGATTTAATTATATAATTAATTGATTTTTGTTGGAAAGGGAAAAAGGCAAGGACTAGAAGGCGAGTGAAGAAGAAATCAAATTTGTGCGCACTCTTTTGGCGTTGTTCATAGTTCAACTCTTATTCCGAGTTTTCCTCTTCTTAAGAAAACTAGCGTTCTTCTCTCTCTATCTCTCTCTATCTCTCTCTTTCTTTCTTTCTCTCTCTCTCTCTCTCTCTCTGAATTTGTTTTTGGATCCGAAACCACCAACGACGTCGTTGCACCACCTCTTCCTTGGAACGTGTCGCGTTCGATTACCTAATCGTTTCCTATCGCCGGCGACGTCGATTCAATTTCAATGGCCACGGAGCAGTTGATGTCCAGTGGCGGTCCGCGCTACGTTCAGATGAAATCCTCGCCACCGCCGTCTCCGCCGGCTGCGACTGCGGAGGAGATGTCATCGGCTCCGTCGTTCCGGCACAGCGGTGCTGAGGCCAATCGGATTTTCGAGGAATTGCCGAAAGCCTCCATCGTCTCCGTGTCTCGCCCCGACGCCAGCGATATCAGCCCCATGCAACTCTCTTACACCATTCAGGTTCAGTACAGACAGGTAACGTGCCATCTTCTCTCACACTCATTGTGTGTTCGTGATTTCGTGGAATTCAATTCTTAATAAAAAGGAAATCTCTGATCGCAAGCACTGGTGCCAATTGTGTGAAGCTAAAGCGAGCAAAATCCAAGCGAATTGGATCCTTTATTTGAATCCGATTGGTTCTTCATACGCTGTGTTTGTACGTGCGCGTGCGTATATATGTAGTACGTACGTGTGTATGTATTTGGCAAGTTTATCGTAGGGTTTAATTTGAACCAGAAATTCGTGATGCAATGGCTATGTAGTTTGTTTCTATTTTCCTAACACTGCAACTTAGTAGCTTTGGACTTTTCCTATTAATTTTACTTTCTCCGAACTACACTTTAAGCTTTTGCGCATTTACTTCTGCTGTTCATCAGCTTTGGAGTTGTTTAGAGTTGAAGTGCGTGTAAGAAAGACATAAATAAGTAAATAAATAAATGGTGGTGGGAGCAATAGTTTTAAACCTTTATTGGCCTTGTTTGAGGGGCAGCCCAAGACTTGGCTGTAAAGTTGAGCCTTGGTGACCAGTTTGTCATGAATTCATATCCGGTAATAGTCTCCTTGTACATGCAAGGGTAAGACTGCGTGCAATGACTATCCTCTATAACTTTGCATAGCTTGGAAACTTCTGGCACTGGGGTATGTTAGTTTTAAATGTTGGCCTGGCCTACGTGGCTGTCTCTGGAGATATTTGGACGGAAGAGAAGCATTGTTTGTTAAATATTTATTTCTTTCAGTCTTCATTCCTACAGGAGGATACTTATATATCTCATTTGCATTCCAGTTCAAGTGGGAGCTAATGAAGAAAGCTCATCAAGTGTTTATTTTGCATTTCGCATTAAAGAAACGTGCCATCATTGAGGAAATCCATGAGAAGCAGGAACAGGTGAGCAGTGTTATTTATATTTCTTTAATGATATATACAAAATGGCTACAGTACATTATTGTATTATTTGTCGATATCATTTGTGTCTAGCTAAGTTTGGATTTTGATGTAATGTTCACTGAAATATTATATTAAAGGTTAAAGAATGGCTTCAAAATCTAGGAATTGGAGAACACAATGCTATGGAGCAAGATGACGATGAAGGTGATGATGAAACAATCCCGTTGCATACTGATGAAACTCATGAAAGTGCTAAGGACAGGTGATCCCCAACGTGCAACTTGTATGGAGCACTCTATAATTGTAACATGTTGATTTGTGATCATAATATTCTATATGTTTGTTTCTTGTGCAGAGATGTTCCATCTAGTGCTGCTCTACCAATTATACGACCAGCCTTGGGAAGACAGCAGTCAATTGCAGATAGGGCAAAGAGAGCAATGCAAGGATATTTGAATCACTTTTTGGGAAATATCAGTATTGTAAATTCTCATGAGGTATGCTTTGTGCATGAGCTTTTGAAAATTTATGTTGTCATGTTATGAAACACAGTCATCCTTTCATTGTCATTTTTGTGTCAGACATTTTACATATGCATAGAATATTACAGTTTGATGTTATGGGTTGGGTTATTTGTTAAGTAAATGTAGACATGTCTCTTCACCGCTGTGGCAATGGAATGACTTAATTTTGAATATTAGTTTCGTTGTAATCGACCAGATGCATGCTTATCCTACTATTGTGGGGGTGGCAAGTATCAGATACTCAAATGTACACATCCATGCCCCCTCATTAGCTGAGGGGCTTCCATGAGTAAAATCCATCTGTACTAGATCACAAGCTAGTAACTTTACTGTTGCACCAAAGAGCCTATGAGATATTAGTTTTATTGATAAATATTGATCATCCAAGTTTGTCAACACACTTTGCTTGTGAAATCCTGGCATTTGATTACTAGATTTGTCGGGAATGCTGACATCATGAATCTTGTTTCTAGTGTGGCTGAATTGGTTATTGTTCTGGTTCTAGTCTGGAAATAGCCTATTGGTTCTGCGGGAGCTTGTGCTCTGGGCTGCCTATTGGTTCTGCGGGGCTTGAATTTAAACAAATTACTGCCATGGTTTTTGGTAGCCATATTTCATACATGTAATGTGATGTGGACCTTGGAACTTGTACAACATATTTTATTTTCAGTTGAAGTCCATGCCTAATTAAGTTAATTTTTGGCTGTTTTAATGGATTTTTTATCTCCTCCATTTGATTTGTTGTTGAAACTGTGGTTTTTATGATCACTAAATGCTATTTTTACTATAAGAAGTTTTATGCTCCAGGTTTGCAAGTTTTTGGAGGTATCAAAGTTATCTTTTTCACCTGAATATGGCCCCAAGCTAAAGGAAGAATATGTGATGGTGAAACATTTGCCCAAAATCCTGAAGGATGAAGACTCCAGAAAGTGTTGTTTGTCTGACTGTTTCAGTTGCTGTAATGACAACTGGCAAAAGGTAAAAAATCCTGCTTTTGGATATGCTTTACTTATCTTGTTATTTAAATATTTTTTTGGTAACTTTTATTATATTTGGTTTAATTTTACATTATTACTTCCCTGTATTTTTATGTACAGGTATGGGCTGTACTGAAACCTGGATTTTTGGCATTGCTGGCAGATCCTTTTGATACACAGCCGCTGGACATAATTGTTTTTGATGTACTGCCGGCCTCGGATGGGAATGGGGATGGTCGTTTATCACTGGCAAGTGAAATGAAGGAACGTAATCCATTACGCCATTCATTCAAGGTGAGATGGGTGCTATTTTGTGCTTAAATCTGTTTATTTTGTATCGTATCTTGAATAAATCCCCAATTTGGTCTTTGAAATAGTTTCAGAACATCAAGTTAATCCTCTAATGATAATATTTGGTCACCTAATGTTCAATCCCGGTAAACTAGTAACTTTGGGAATTTGAAAGCTTTCTTTTGACAACCAAATTGATGTTCCAAAATTCTTTTCAGGACCGAATTGAGGTTTATTCTTATGTAATTACTAGCAATTAGCTGACGATTGGTTGTTATCAGATGTATGGTAGTACTATACAGAGGAACATACCTTTTCAAACTTTAACACCTATCTAAATATTATAGGTGGCTTGTGGAATCCGCAGTATCAGAATTAGAGTGAAAAGTAGAAGTAAAGTCAAAGATTGGGTTGCTGCAATTAATGATGCTGGACTCAGGCCTCCTGAAGGCTGGTGTCATCCTCACCGTTATGGTTCATTTGCTCCTCCAAGAGGCTTAATTGAAGATGGAAGTCAAGCCCAGTGGTTTATTGATGGGCGAGCGGCATTTGAGGCCATTGCTTCTGCAATTGAGGCTGCAAAATCAGAGGTTTGTTTTTCTACTGCCTTAATATTCTGGCCCACTTTTGTGACATATGAACATACACCCATACACAGGTAGAAAGGTAGAGACTGAGAGGGAGAGAGAGAGATTAATGGTTGTTTTAAAGATTATGCTCAATTATTGAGAGATTCATGCAGATATTTATCTGTGGGTGGTGGCTGTGCCCAGAACTGTATCTACGGCGACCTTTTCACACTCATGCTTCATCAAGGCTTGATAATTTGTTGGAAGGAAAAGCTAAGCAAGGGGTTCAGGTAACAATTTATATGAACTCTTGCACAATGCCTTGCCTTTTTAAGGGACTCTTTTCTGGGTTATTTAACTTGTAAAGGATAAGTACAAAACAACCATTCCAAGGATTTTAGTATGACGGCTTTCAGTTATCTTATCTGCATTCGTTTTCCAATGTAATAATGTTGTGTCTTTCACTGGAGGACTCCTTGTTCTATGTTTCTGGTCCTGAATTTATTTTTCATTGCAAAGTATCTGTGTTCAGTTTGGGCCTTGCCCACATTTAACCTGTATTGAACCCTTGGTTTGGCTGAAGCAAAATGGATATGGACCCATAAATATGCTTGTGTGGCCTAAGGGTTTGAAATTTGATTAACTGCTCCTTGTAATCTTCACTAGTAAAAGTGAATATTGTGTTCATCCTTGGACATTGGCCTAAATTTCACTGTAGGTACACATTTAAATTTATGGTCTATTTTTCTTCTCCCAGGTTTCTGTATGAGCATCTTGTTTCAACAGTTTTTTTTCCTATTTCTAACTGAGTCATTACATAGCGCATGAATCATGGACTTTAAGAAAACAGTCAAAAACCATTTGAGCAATGTATTAAAACCTGTCAAATAATTTTTTGACAGTGTCCATGCTTCTGCTTTTTTGTCGTATGTGAGCCAAATCCTTGCATTTTACGTGATTAGGTAGGGAGGAATGATTGCTTGTTATCTTTGAATTGCCTTGCATAGTGCTAGGATATTTCTGAAAATGACTCAGTAAAATTTTGTTATGGATCTCCCCTCTCTTGGTAGAACAAGTAGGTCCACGATTTGCTTTATTGTTTGTTCTATGAATGGTACTGGCTGAATGTTCATACCGCATATAGAACTGTATTTTTTTATAAATGAATTTTAATATCATAGTGGAAAGGAGTAGATCAATTGATTTTATAACTTAATAGCTGATTAGTACGGTCTATACTATGAACATGTAGTTGCAAAGGTACTCATCTGTGTTGTATGCATCCTGGGCAATGCATATCCCAACTCCTTTATTTCCATGGAAGTGTTGAGATTTGCGTGAATTATTTTTAATGCAGATTTACATTCTTCTCTACAAAGAGGTGGCTCTTGCTTTGAAAATCAACAGTGTTTATAGCAAGAAAAAGCTTCTTAGCATTCATGAGAATGTGAGGGTATTACGCTATCCTGACCACTTTTCTACTGGTGTTTACCTGTGGTATGGAATTACTGAAAACTTGGTGTTTAGTCTATATGGTCTTATAACAAACTTATATTTTTTCCAAGAAAAGATCAATTATGCTGCACGTTTTTGGTTTCTTATTTGTTTGTGATTATTACTTACAGGTCACACCATGAAAAACTTGTCATTATTGATAACCATATCTGCTTTATTGGAGGACTGGATTTATGCTTTGGTCGTTATGACACATCTGAGCATAAAGTGGTTGATTTCCCTCCTCTAATCTGGCCGGGAAAAGACTATTATAACCCAAGGTAAGTTTTGTGAATAGAGTGTATAATCACGAAGGCACATTTGTAAGATTTTGTTTAGCATGCTGTGAGATTGTAAGACTCTTATTTTATTCTAAGGAAAACACTTTAATTATTTGAAAAATGTTTAGTCAATGAGAGTGTTTATATGCAGCAGTAGTAACTCAAAATCTGTTATAGAGTAGTAAGAAAATGGTGCTTATATTATGCATGGTTTGGTTCAAAGGAGGAGAGGGGAGGGTCCCCTTATTTGGTTTACGTGGGGTGTGGAGGTAAAATAAAATCATAGGTCAATATAGTCAAGACAGTCCAAAATATATGAATCATTTCTCTTTCTCTATATATCCTTCCTATATTGGAAGGGAGGCACAAATGGGAGAGAGGGATCTTGGCCCCTAATTTCTGCTCTCCTCTTCAACCAAGCACTGCTGAAGAGCAAACACAGAAATTGAGAGAAAAGGCATTTTTTTAACTAAAATGTTTCGTTCCAGTAATTTTTTATATAGAAATGGTTTTAAAAAGTAATTATAAAAATTATAAATTCTTAAGATTTCAGTTTGGTAGTAGATCTCAGGGTTATACTTGAGATAATGTTCCTAGCTTTATTTGTCTTGAGTTTTTTAGGGATAGATTTATTTTACCGTTTTGTAGTATTAGGGATTAATGGGTCAGGTTTGGTCCCCCTCGTTTTTTGCATTTTCTTCTTTCTTTATGATATTTTGAGGTACTGCATATGATTGATGTTGTTTGTTGTGGCAACACAGTTGGGATGGCAAAGAACATAGTGATACCTCAGTATTCTCATAAAGCTATTCATGTTGAACTTGTACATTTCATGGAAAATGCTTCATTTACACCTAGTCTTACCCTTCTCTGTACACCTGCAATTTTTATTTTTTATTTTTTTGTAAAAAAGAAAGATGCCCTAAAAGTAGTAGTTGTTTACAACTGCGTGTTTAAGTGCATTGATGTTTCATTTAGTGCATTTCCCATAGCAATTCAAATTCTCTTCAATACTTTAATTCACTATTAAGCTTTGTTCTAACTCAGACAATAGTTTATGCTGAGTGTCTGCAGTTGACCCTATATGCATTAGTGTTGTGTTAGTATTGGTCGTAAAATATGTATTCCTAATTATACAGGTATACAATTCTATATCAGTTCCTAAGATTGGTCCTAACATTTTACATATATAATATATTATGTGCCCCAATAAATATCTATGAAAGTTCCAAAGAAAACTATTGGCAAGGTTGCACTTGGAATGTGTGACAATATGTCATTCATCTTTTATTGATTAGAGACTAGCTCTTACCTGTTGAACACAAGTCATATTTTATTTTCAATATTGACAGAGAATCTGAACCAAATTCATGGGAAGATACAATGAAAGATGAATTGGATCGTGAGAAATATCCTCGTATGCCTTGGCACGATGTTCATTGTGCCCTTTGGGGACCACCTTGCCGTGACATTGCTAGGCACTTTGTTCAGCGATGGAATTATGCAAAGGTTAGTCATATTCTACCATTGCATGCCTTGCATTATTCCAGCCCTATTCCTATATTCCCAATAGGAAATAATCTTGTTTTTGTTCACATCAGAGGAACAAAGCTTTATATGAGGAAGCGATACCATTACTAATGCCTCAGCATCATATGGTTATTCCACATTACTTGGGAAGAAGCCGAGAGATACAGATTGAAAGTGGGAACGTAGACAATCAAACAGTTCTTAAAAGAGAAGATTCTTTTTCCTCATCTTCCCAAGATCAAGATATTCCTCTACTTTTGCCCCAGGAGTCTGATGGGTTGGATACTCATGAAGGAGACCAAAAGTGTAATGGTGTAATCTCCTCTCCACATTACCAGGAGAAGCCAAGAAGGATGAGCACTGGTCTTCCCTTTTCATTTCGCAAGGCCAAAATTGTAGCACTTGGTTCAGACACACCAATGAAGGGCTTTGTAGATGATCTGGATTCTGAGTATGATCGTGAGAAAATGCCTCTTGATAGAATGGCTCATTCTGATTTGCAAAATACAGATCCAGAATGGTGGGAGACGCAAGAACGGGGTGACCAGGGAGGTTTTCCTGAGGAATCAGGACAAGTTGGTCCTCTTGCTTCCTGCCGTTGCCAAGTGCGTTGTTCTCATGACCTATACTTAATAGTTAACTATTATTTATCGAGAAAAGTCAGATATTTTTAACACCTGGCTTTTATCCATTTTTTGCAACATAAAAGAGTAAACTATATTGCTGGAATTATTAAATTTCACAGGCGTGTATTAAACACTGTTTTATTCCCTTTGCGCTTGTCTTGATATCCTTTTAATTTTTCAACATTTGTTCGATTTTTTTCTCAAGAAACCTTTTAATTGATAGGTTATTAGGAGCGTGAGTCAATGGTCTGCTGGAACAAGTCAAACCGAAGAGAGCATCCACAGTGCTTATTGTTCTCTTATTGAAAAAGCTGAATACTTCATCTACATTGAGGTATTAAACAAACTTCCTCCTTTTATTTTAGAATGTATTAGCATATATTAGAATAAAAGAAAATTATTTATCTGTATTCTAATAATATGCTAATATATGTTCTAATAAATATGTAGTGTGATAGGATTTATGGATTCTTGAAATGATGAAGCAATATTATATCTTCTGCTCCTCTCTTCATTTTTTCAAATTTAAAGTAGTTGTTGTAAATTTTATTACATTCTTAATCTGTTCTGGACCTTTCTCTGACTGTTGTAATTCATCCCTGGGCACATATTCCAGAATCAGTTTTTTATCTCAGGTCTTTCTGGGGATGAGATGATAAGGAATCGTGTGTTAGAAGCTTTATACCGACGAATTATGCGAGCTTACAATGACAAAAAAACTTTCAGGGTTATAATTGTCATACCACTGCTGCCTGGCTTCCAGGTTCCTATCAATTTTATTCTTGTTTTTATTTAAACACTGTAAATATTGCTTTTGCATAAATGTTAGACTGACTTTTGAGTTATCTAGGGAGGCCTTGATGATAGTGGTGCAGCATCTGTAAGAGCCATAATGCATTGGCAGTATCGAACCATTTGCAGGGGGCAGAATTCCATCTTGCATAATCTTTATGAACTTCTTGGTCCTAAAATACACGACTACATCTCTTTCTATGGTCTAAGGTCTTATGGTAGACTTAATGGGGGCCCTGTGGCAACCAGCCAGGTATTCTTATACATCTATGGTTATGTACAAAGTTCGTTTCAGTCAGCTTAATGGTTTAAACTGTTTTGCAGGTGTATGTTCACAGTAAAATCATGATTGTTGATGATTGTATAACTTTGATTGGGTCTGCTAATATTAATGATAGGAGCTTACTTGGCTCCAGAGATTCTGAGGTACAGTTCCATGCCCTTTTCACTTTATATGCTGCACATGTTTGACTAGGGACTCAAATTAACTTGTACTAAGTTCTCAGTCTCTCATTTCATGCACCCTCATTGAAATAATTTTTATCCGTGTTAAATTTCATTATAGAAACAAGTTAGTTGCAATTGTTGAATTTGGAGGGGAAAAGGAGAAATATAGAAATAAATGTTTGAGAGAATTGAGAATGAGAATACTTTATTATTCAGGAGAATGTGCATGTGTGCATAAATTATACATATATTCATCTCTGTAGACTCTTGGTAGTCTGAGGGGAGATTATTTCCTTGACTTATTAATTGACTGCAACTGCCTACTTACTAATTCCCACGAACACTTGGTTCATTTTATCAGGATACATTAATGTATCACTTGATTCCTAATGCAACTGATATTTAGTTATCTTGTGTTGTGTATACATTTTATTAGAAAATATGGGTGTAGACTGCAAATCCAATTCTCAGCCTTGATAAACTTTGAATTTCCTTCTTAAAATCATTAGTTTGACATAAATGTGTTTGTGATAATTACAGAAATAAGAATCGTATCTTTACAATTATAGATATCATGATCATATCTTTATAATCAGAAATATCAAGATCACTCTAGGATCGTATCTTTATTAGTGGAGGATATAAAATCTCCTCTATTTATTTTATTGATTTCTGTTTATAAATATAAACAAACCATCCGTGCTTTCACAAAAGCATACGATTTCAGTTCAATGTTACTCTTTATTTTTATAGTTTAACTGTGTTAACAAATTGAGGGAACTCCCTAAAATAAAATGAAATATGTAACTAATGAAAGAATAATTTCAACTGGCAGGTCTGTCTTATTGCAAACCCTCTTTTAGTCACCTTTAATGTTGTGTTGAATAAATAAATTCGTCTGCTTACCATGTTTTTATATTCTTATTTTTGGCTTTATGTTATCTGTTAATGCATAATTACTTAACCCCTTTCTGTTCCTTTAATCTTCTCACTGGATTTCAGATTGCCATAGTTATAGAAGACAGAGAGTTGATTGGTTCTTATATGGATGGAAAACCTTGGAAAGCTGGAAAGTTTTCCTCGACCCTTCGATTGTCTTTATGGTCTGAGCACTTGGGTATCCCTACAGGAGAGGTTGTTAATTTTACATTCTTAGTAAGTAGTTGTTTCATGTGCCTGATTTGTAATGATTATTTTAATATCTTTTCCTCAGGACAATCAAATAATGGACCCAGTTGTTGAATCTACTTACAAGGATATTTGGGTGGCAACTGCAAAGGTAGTAAGAACAATTGAATGTTGATATTCGTTGCTAATTTCACCTCTTTTGATATGAATAATGGTATTTTAAGTGATATATTCTTATAAACTTACTAGTGTTATATGGAATTTTCATGCATGAATAGTTATCCTTTAAAGTGGCCTCTGCTTTCTTCATTATGTCATTGCCCTTCCATTTAGTTAATTATTGAAGACCGGAATTGATGATATCTGATACAGATTTGCTTGTTCATTTTGTCTGTTTTGAGGTTTCTTTTCTTTTCTTTTCAATTTCTTTTTGGCTAAATAGCAAATTGCCTACTTCAACATTAATTTTGTTTGAGTTGGATATAATGGAGAAAACCCTTGTAAGTTGGAAGTAAAGGTAAACTAAGAAAAATCTTGTTGAAATCGTTAAAAGGACTTAAAACCTAATGAAGTTGCTGAGGATTTGATTTTATGACGAGTAAATGATGATATTATTTGATCCATGTGGCCAACTATATTAAAAAAAGGTTTGCCAAAATATCTAACACGGTCAGTTCTTAGTGTCAGTTTAACTTCTAATCTCAGTGTGGGGGATAACGGACATGGATATGACATCTGTGATCTGCCTAAGATCGCGCTTGAACTTTATGGCATGAAAGTTTTGCACCTAACTGTTGACTCTTCCAGAGTCTTTTTACACTGCAATGCACCAAAGCCCGTGGGAAGTTATTTAGGTTGCATTACTATTTAGTTGTACAAGATATTTATGATTATATATTTTCGGTTTTACACGGTTAGCCTCGTAACATTGCGGACACAAAACACACAAAAACAAATACGCACTTGTTTTTCTAGGTGATTTGAGTTCCTCTTGGAGATCTTGTGGTGATTCTGAATAGCTTAATCAGAATTTTTTTCAATAATAAAACTGATAATTATCCCTGCATACGTTTTACAGACAAATACTGCAATTTACCAGGATGTCTTTTCTTGCGTACCTAATGATCTGATACACACCAGGTATGTTAATGGTAATTTTGCCCATTGCCCATCGTACATCTTTCGATGAAACCTCTCCATTTTTGTGTCCCTAACATTTATTTTAATGGTAATGATTTTGCAGACATGCCTTCAGACAAAGTGTGCTCTTTTGGAAAGAAAGGATTGGTCACACGACCATTGATTTAGGAATAGCCCCAGAAAAATTGGAATCCTATCGTGATGGAGGCATTAAGAACACCGATCCCTTGGAGAGATTAGCATCAGTGAAGGGTCACCTGGTCTCTTTTCCCTTGGAGTTCATGTGTCAGGAAAGTCTGAGACCTGCTTTTAATGAAAGCGAATACTACGCTACTCAAGTTTTCCATTGAGTACGATGTCTCCCCAGTACATAACACATCTTGGGTTTTCTTTTTCAATTTTTATAGGGGGTTTGTAATTTAATACCTGCAGAATTCTTTTTATTACAATTCTGCTAGCGAGAAAAAGAAAAGGGGGGTGGGGGGGTTGGGAGACTGGGTATAATCACGATATTCTTGTAGAGAATGTATCTGTAACTATTCACTGTAAAAAGAATATCAATTTATTTTTTATAAAAAAATCTGTTAAATAATATTTACATTCAGATATTTTTCTTGTTTTTATGCAGCAATCCTTTTTTTTTTTTCTCTTTCTGTTTTCATGTGGTTATTATATGGGCATAAGATAGGCTTCTGTTTGGTATATCATTCAGGATGTGCAGTTAAAAACTATAAATAATTAACATATTCATTTCATTTTACCAATCCAACTAAGGTTTCTAAACACATTTCAAGTTGCAACTACTTGTCTAACCTTCAAAACAAACCCAAAAGAGCATCAAAATTTGGAAAAATGGATTGAACAATGGGAAGGTATGGTGGTGTCCCATGCCAATTTCCATGCTTCATTTAGCAACAAATGTAGTGGCAAAAATTCCAATCTCTAAATTGAAGTACTAACTACTTAATTTTAAACTTAGTGCAAACTCCTAAGCTAGCATACTTAGTTTGATATGGGTACATTAAAAAAATTATAAAATATTTTATATAGATGCGAAATATTGATAAATAAAGAGACATCCACTATTCCTTATCAATTCATAATGAAGATGATGACTATTACTAATAATACATTTGTGATCATGATTTTGCCTATGTCACAATCAATTATGACAAAAAAATGCAATTAAACTCAAGAAATTTCGATTGTACACAATAAATTGTTAATTATATCATTTTTCAACAAAAAATTTGAAGATTTGGTAAAACATTCTAAATTTTATGATTTATGAACTCGTTTATAAGCCACACCTGTTTCTTAGTTGAACAAGTTGCAACAAATATTTGTTCTTGATCTTCAACAACTTAGGCTTGTCATATTTTTTGGTTAATTGTAGTCTCTACACTTAATGATTGTTTATCAAATGAAAGATTTTTCTCCTAGAATTGATCTTCTAGGCGTTTGTTGATGAAATAATTTGGAATGTGCAGAAATTTTGTTGGTCAAGCTCTAACTTTTAAGTAGCTGTACTAGATCTTAGGGTGAACATGTCATTATGGGTAATGTAATAATTAAATATGCGAATAAATAATCAAGTGTAAGAATTTGTGTCTGAATTGATCAGCTTCTCTACAAATTCTAACTCCGCTTCGAGCTTTTACCAGTCGCTGGTGGACGATGAACATAGCCTCCACCACTGCCTCCATTAACTTCCCCTTCCAACTCTCATCACTCGCCTTTCGCGCGTCCCACCAACGCGCCACTCTCTCACTCTCTTTCGCTCCTCTCTCTGTCTCCAAGACCGCCATGGCCTCCGCCGCTCTCCGATCATCCACTCCGGTCCCCAACGAACTCAACAACGACTCCGACTTCGAATCTCTTCTCTCTCCCGACGGTTACATCTCCATATGCGGCTTCGGCTCTCTTCTCTCCGGTAAACTATCATTACTACCACGTGCACTTTCTCTACTATTACTGTTCCTCTTCATCGACGTAACCGTTCCTTGCTTCGCAGAGAGAAGCGCACGGAGCACTTTCCCTGATTTGGCAAACTTCCGAACCGCACAGTTGAAAAGCTTCCGGCGCGTCTTCGCGCACGTCGCTCCGGTTTTCTTCGAGCGCGGCATTGCAAAGCCCGAAACTATGGTTCGTTATGACAACACCGTAAATCTTACTTCTTCATAGTGTGAGAAGAACAATTGCGCCCATTTTTATTTTATTTTTATTGTGAAATTGAAAATAAAAAAAAAAAAAATTGGAAGGGACGTTGGAACTGTGATGCTTATGCTGTGTGTGATGAAAATGTTATTAGGAGATTTCGAGCTTGAGTGTGGAGCCATGTGAAGGAGAAACTCTTGTGGTAACAGTGTTTGAGATCAGAAAATCAGAGGTACTGTATTGAAAACTTTAAATTCTGGATTTGTTGCAGTCGAACTTTCCATGCATCTCGTAATCAGAGAATTGTAGCCATTGGATGAAGATTAGACGGATTTGATCTCGAATGAATGGTTTAAGTTCTATCTACCAAGATAGAATATGAGTTGTCTGATCTTTGTTTAATGATATGATTTGTTGACTGCGTAATGCGCCGAAAATACAGGGAATCTGGCAGTTTCAGATTTAGTGTGTACCAGTTTTTTGTTAGCTTGAGCATTTGAGCTAATATTTTCTGTGGATTAATTTTTAGATTCCAGATTTCATCAAGAGGGAGGTTGAGTTTCGGTTTCTTGCTGTAAGCATCTAGATGCAGAATTTTAGCTTGCTGCTTTTATATTTTGAGTCTTCTGATGTTTGTGTATGTGGTGGCTTGAGATCTTTGGTTGCTTATGTGTTAGGTTCTTCCTGAAACGCTTGATGGCCATGCTTTTGATTTTCCAGCGGTATGTGATGACTATTGTTGTTGTGGCAAAACATGAATTGTCTCTACTCATAAAAGAATGTTGGTTATTTCATTAGCAAATTGGTCATTCGTTGTGGCTTAATTTTTTCAGGTCCTTTGTGCCCGTTACAGTGATGAGGAATTTTTCAACATTAGATGTAAAGGTAATTTTTCATTTGCGTGGTGCTTTTTAAGAGCAAGACGCATGTATTGTTTCGGAAACTTGAAAGACTGTTTCTATCCAAATTATTTTTTCGTGTTTGTGTCCGGCATACTTCATAGTACCTACCTTCTATTCTTAAATCTAACCCCAGAAACTGATTAGAGAGATTACCAACTAATTTCTTGTGAATTGAATAGAGTTCTATTTGCGGAAAAACTAGTGAGGACTTAGATGATCAAAATGGAAAATCTAGTCATTTTATGAAGTTTCAACTGTTCGAACTATTGTTATTGTTTGCATATCAAGCTTTGTTTTCCTTATATATATATATATATATATATATATATATATA
>Ga0209589_1004806_pt1 | contig 23171 bp, 10 predicted proteins | sample CowpeawhiteBW_FD_187525 | JGI IMG/M metagenome (GOLD analysis project Ga0209589, IMG submission 187525) | Root nodule microbial communities of legume samples collected from California USA - Cow pea white BW (SPAdes) (version 2) | ecosystem: Host-associated > Plants > Roots > Nodule | place: USA...
GAGTAAGTTCCACTAGCTTCTTAATAGCATCAGATGTCTTTCCCTTGGCAAGGCACTCCAAATACTTGCCGAGCAATACAAATGTTATAAGCATAGCACTTGTTTCAAAGTATGTTGGAGACCAAAAGCCACAGAAACGAAAAGCCTCCACTATTGTTAATTCGGTTTTTATATTCCAATATATTAATCCAACATGTGATTTCACTGTAAATTACAGTATCACCAATAACACCGTATTTAATTCCGTGAAAATTGGGCTGAATCGAGTAAAATACAACGATAAGACCACAATCGCAATCAAAACGCAGCACTTATAAAACAAGCCAGAAAATTTTCAATTGAACAGAGACGTCTATCAAAAATCCTTTACTATAATAAACAAAATGCTGATCAGAAATTAATTAAAAAACCCAAAATATTATCTCATAAGATCTTCGAATACATTGGGAAAAAAGTAAGATCGCAAAAGGCTTAAGAAAAAATGTGGAGGTGATCAGAATCTGAGTTTGGTAAAGAACCACCTGTTCTTGCCGGTCTTGAACCTCTCCTCGAGGCGCTTCTTGGTCTCCTTGAGAGCGGTGACCTTCTTGTACTTGGAGGAGAGGACGTCGGGGTTGACGGCGTCCTTGAGATCCACGTCCAGCGTGTAGCGCGTGGGCATGAGGTGCTGATAGTTCACCAGCTTCACAAAAGCCTTCACCCTCGATTTCTTCGCCGTCTTCTTGGCGGAGTCTTTCTTGATGACCTTGCTGGGGTACTTCTTGATTCCGGCGACCAGACAGTGGCCGTAGGGGCGCTCCCTGGTTCCGTCGTCGAAGGTCCTGACGATCACCGCCTTCCGCCCTGCATAACGGCCCTGCAGGACGATCACCGCCTTGTTTGGCTTCAGGAACTTCACCATCTTCCTCCGCTCTAGGGTTACGCTTTCCTCTCTGCCGCGATTCTGCACAAATGCCAAAACCCTTTTATCTCTTCTGGGTTTAGGCCTATAGTAATTGGGCCCGTTTGCGTTCTTTCTGGATAATGGGCCTTTCTTGTCTAGAAATGTTTATTACTTGGTTTACTTCATTTTTTTTTATAAAAAAGTTATTGAAACTAAAGAATAAAAAACAAATATAATTTATTATTTAATTTTAATATCAAATCCAAACCATAACAATATTGATTTAATTTTCGTATATATATATATATATATATATATATATATATATATATTTTATTTATTTATTTTTTTTATAATCTTATCATATGTCATTCTTGTTTTCGATCATAACATCTTTTTCTATAATCCGAAACTATTCATAATTGTCATTTTTTATTTTGATTTTTTATTAATCATATTTATTATTTTATATATCTGTGTTGTATGAGAAAAATAATTTCGTTTTCAAAGTGAAAAGTATATAAATTTATATTTAGATACGGAATAAGTGGTTGTGGTTCATGCTAAACAGTTATATTGTACTTCAAACGTGATCTTTGAGAGGGTCTCTAGGTAAAAGGTGAGATAAAAAATAGTACGTATTTTATTTATGGTATAAATATGTTTTATTTTTCCTAAGGTATTATGTAAAACTGGAAATGGTCTTTAATTGAAACTTTGATATTCATAAGCCATGTACTTTAAAAAATATTGATTTTAATCTTTATTCACTTCTGTCCAATACTAACCATCACTATAACTTGTTCGGTGAAAGAATTAGTCATGTTTGTATTTATTTATTTTAAATTTCTTACACACGAATTAATTACATTAATTAAAGGAAAATGGAAGTTTTATTTTATAGAGGATTCTTCGCATATTTCTTAGGGAAGGAACCTCTACTTTTTCAACACACAATAATGAATATGTGAAAAGAATGATGAAGAACACGTATTCACAACTGCATCCCACGTGTCTATAAGAATTATCTGATTTTACTTTTCAAAAATTGTGTAACCACCAAAAGAATTCAGCAATTCAGACTTCATAAATAAGTGAAATACGCCACATCATAATGTAAAAAAATAAAATAGAACATAAACCTATGTAATATATATATATATATATATATATATATATATATATAAAAAAAAATAGAAATAAAAAATAAATATATATAATATATATATATATATATATATATATATATATATATAACGCAAAATTGAAATTAAATTTTACTCAAAACTATCTAATTGTAGAAATATTGAATATATTCTCAATAACATTTAATGTGTCAAACAACAACGATCCCATATGACATCTGAATTATTTACATGTCATTGTCATGAATTTTTTTCTCTGATTCAAATCCCTCATCTTCGATAAACCTCAATGGCAATAGTATAATGGTATTAGATACCTTATAAAAACCCAAAACAATCTCCTTTCGTTTTTATTCACTCCCGAGAAATTTCATCTCAACAAAATTAGTTTGAACGTCTTTTTTAGAAGTGATAAATATTAAAATTTAAAAATAACAATAGGATATGAAACGTTTGCAATTATTATGTTCCTTTCTTTTCAAATCTCCATCTTGATCTTAAAAAAAAAAAACACAAGTAGATAATGAAACTAATGTGAATATCACAAAAGTAAATGACTTCTCACATTATATACTCAAAACAACAAAAACGAACAAATAATTGAATCTTGTTGAGGAAACATCAAATTAATTAAGAACTAAATGGGAAGATTGGAGTTGGAGGGAAAATGGGTGGTGAGTTAAGAGCCCCACGTAATTTAGAGGGGAAGCAGAATGAGAGTCTCATGTGATTTAAAGAAAAGAAGAAGGAGAGTCTCACAGAAGAAATAATGTGATGGAGAAGCTCACTAGTATGATGATCAGACGAGTCAAGCTGAGTTAACCAGATTACTCAAAAAAGTCCACAAACCATCAAATGATACAAGAATTAAGTCTGATACAATGAATAAAATATGAACTTTGAAATTGAAGATTGAATCAATAAGAAGATAATATCAAGATTCTCATAGTACAAATCAAGAATTAGAAGATCAACATTGATTGAATAACTAATTAAAGAAATATATGAAGAATATCTACGCGGATTGAAGATTGTGAATGTTGATATGATATTTAAAATCAATCATGAGTAAGAGAATGTCTTGATGGAACACATTCATAACTACAATGGTAATGTGATATGAAGAATGAAAAATTCAAATTGAAGAATTATAAGAAAGGAAGGAATGGATAATTCGAAGAAGCAAATACTCTGAAAGATATATATCAAGACCTTCCATATGAAGCGAGATGAAGATATTAAATATATTCAAGTGAATATACATCAATGGTCATATTATTCAGCGTGCCTATAAATACCAAGACCTAGATGAAGAAGCAGAGAATTATAAGATAGAACGAGCACAAACAAAATTACAAAATACAAGAAGATTCAAAGAGAAAAGATGTTGCGATTATGAAGTCAAATTCAAATTTGTTGAATGAAATAGAGTTATGTGATTAACCACTGTAAAATTATTCACAAAGTGAAGTATACCTTGTGAACTTTATTATTGGTTCTCTCTTAATTGAAAGTTTGGGGGAGGGGAGAGATGGAGAATGATACATGGAGAGGTTGATACTCATGATACTTGGAAGGTTAATACTTGTTGTAACCTAGAGAGGGTACACATTCTATTTAAGGGTTTTGATTAGTGAAATATTTTAAGTAGGTTGCTTTAGGGATTTGATGTAATTTTAGTGTGTGGGGTGAATCAATGTAAATTTGTGTATGCAATTTTTTTTTATACTCTTGTCTTGATTATTTTAAATTGTGCAAAATGTATAAAATGTCTATAACCTCTATTCATCCCCCTTCAAAGAGTCAACTTACACCGACAAGCTTGATTATAATTAATTGCTCATTCCATTTTTTTTCTTCTTTATTTGTGTTTATATTTCTATATCTGAAATCAAATCCTCTTGCTCTTCTTTTTCTTGCTCTTCTTTCTATATGTTACATAAAGAAAGGTGACATGAGGCTTGGGAACAAAATAAAGAAAGACTTTCACTTTAGGACTTCTAATAGTTGGATATTTTTCTATTATACTCAACTTCTTTTTATCATATGACAACATATATAATTCTCTGAATTATTATGTTCTTTTTTTATTATTTATTTCTTATAACTTACTACAATTTATTTTTTTAGCTGTTTGAGTAGTTGCATCAATTTTTTTTTTTTGAATATCAAGTTTATAATTATCTACAAATATGATTTATATGTAATTGTTTACCTATCTGATATGTGATACGTAAAGTAAAGAAACGAGAATGGGGATCTTAAAGAAATAGAAATAGGAGATTGAAAAGGGTTGCAAATATGAAATCCAGAGTCTTATATTTAACATTTAAATGTAGGCATAAAAGTTCTGTCATTCTTTTGACAGTGCAATGCATTCTTAATAGTGAAACAATTTTTGACAAACAAATCTCACTGCTAATAAATAATTTAGTTTTCTAATAAAAATAGTTGAGTTTTTCTTTACAATTTCGATGAGTTCAATTAACTATTTTCTAACGCCTTTAATTTTTATGGCCTCAAATAAGTATTTAGGATATGCTCACACACTACTTTAACATCATTATTATCGTATTGATACAATTATTTATTACAAAAAAAGATAATTACATGTATTTATCTTTAATATATTTTATTTTATATCTGAAACACTTGATTAAATGAAGCAGAAAACTACCTATTTTTTTATGTTGGTTAAAGTACTATATTTCAATTAGTGTTTGATAAAGTGGGTCATTATTTTTTTTCAAACCTAATTAATAGAGCAGTAAAGACGCATCAAAAACATAATGAGACACACACATACAACAAAATTCTGCAATTATCCTGTCAAAAACTATATTATTATAATCTTATCTCTTTTACCTTACTTTTCGAAGAAAATAAATATACCATTATAACATAAACTCATAAGTTAACATCATGGTTGATTTTTTTATTCACAACATTTATTACTATTTTATGGGGCAATATCTTAAGAACACCTCCTTTTTCACAAGAAGAATATATAATATTAATTAATAGTGTAAAGTTTTTAGAAGTGAACAAACCCACATTGTTTTCAAACAAAGTTGTTAACCTTCTTCTGGATTCGGTTAACTAACTACTTATGCTTTCAACCAACATGGAGAAAAGCTTAAGCATATTTATTTTTAAAGCAACAGCATTTAGAATATGATGCAGACACTATACCTAACTGTTGCATATTTTCCAGAAATAAATAAAAATATATGTTCATCTTTCTCTTCATATTTATATTAGCTCAACAAACAAAGCAATTTATAACATATAGTAATTTTGTAATGTATTTCTTACACCTAAACCTGAAATCAAATTACTCTCTCACCCTCCAACTATTTGAGAATTTGTGTAGTACAATTGTACAGTTTAATGTGGACAATACCTATCACAAATTTGACTTGCTGAAGCCATCTATTTCATGGTTTCACATTTTCATACTCTATTCTCACCTTATTTCTTTCTCATATCCGCATTCTTTTTTTTTTTCTGTATCCGATATTTCTATGGTTATTCAATCATATAATAGTTTTGTAATAATTATTTATAATGATATATTAATTGTTCCAAATTTATCATTATTCATACTTTCTTTTATTGTTGTTTTCTTTCATTTTTCAAAAAATAGACAATTTAATGTGCTTGAAAGTTTTGACGAAGAAGAGGTATGAAAAATGATGAAGCAATTCTATTGAGACATTACGACACATTAATTGTGTCATCTGTTAGGCTCTATATGTTACCTACGACGGAACTTCAGAAGACACGAATTTAAAGTGGAAGTACGAAAATCAATGTACTTTTACATGAAAAACGATCCAAATTATATTTTGAATTTTTCTTAAATGCGAAGATTTATATATATATATATATATATATATATATATATATATATATATATATATATATATATAATAAACAAATAATAATAAAAGACAATGATAATAATAATGTAAATAATAATAAAATTATTAATATTTTAAAATAATTTATATTAATAATATTTTATTTTAAATATTAAAATAAATTATTATATTACAATTTTATTAATTAAAATAATATTTAATTTATTAGATCAATCACATACTCATCAATTTTTTTCTCAGAATTTATTAATTTCCTTTAATCAAAACTAGCATAAACACATGCATTGATAGTGTATGTGGATATGATTTTTTAAATATGTATAATATTATATTAGTAGATGATGATATTGTAATGTTATTAAGTTAATATATAAAATAAAATTATATTTATTAAAAATAAAGTAAAATATATTAAAAAAGATGAGAGAATAATCATTGATAAATAAACAGACAAGAGAAGAAGTAAAAGATTTTATAAAAAAATTTATAAAAATAACGGTCAATTTTCAAAAATTTAATAAATAATTATATTTTAAAAGGTAAAATTTGTATTTTAAAAAATAAACACAAAAGAAAAAATCCTATTTATATATTATTATAGATAACATCTCTTTACTCCTTAAATTCACTTCCTCAAATGTATCCTCCAATCCGATCACATTCTTAAAAGTTGAGCCATTTTCTTTTCCTTTACAAGAAATCAAAGTTTCAAAAATGCAAATCTCTCAATTTTACTATTTGGTCAATAAATGAACGCCTATCATTTTTTTATGGGAACATGATGAAACCAACCCATCGTTTCTATCCGTTGCCGTTAATTAAATATTTTGAAAATCATGATTTTTTTAAAATTCCTTTCGTTAATCATATTAATTTTTTATTTTAATATATATATATATATTAAAATCCTCTTTAATCCTATAAATATGTTTTAAAAATTTAATTTATTAATTAATATTTAATAAAATAAATTTAAAAATTATTGTATGTTAATCTTTTCTATCATAAATAATAATTAAAATAAAAATACTATTACATATTCACATTTTTAAATAAGATAATACAAAATTTAATATATTAAAATATTTTAATTTTAATATTTAATAGATTAGGAAGACAATTTATTTTTATGTCTTTGATACACTGAATTAACAGATCTAATTAGTTAAAAATACCAACTTAATCCATCAAATTATAACGAACTGACAAACTGGTAAATTAGATTTAACCTATTTTATTATCGTTACTTTTTTATCTAATAATTTTGATTAGAAATGAATTTTATAACATTTAACTTCCTATTAAAAGATTTGGTGTGTACATTACATTAATTATATAATTTGGATTTCGGTTAATGAAATAAAATTAAGTTAAATGTAATTGAAGTAGAAAGAGAAGGGTAGTTTTTATAGTCATTTACACATTTCTATTGATTATGAATTTCACTTTTAAATCTAAAATAATATTTTTTTTCCCTTATCACTTTCTCCATGTATGTTTGACCAAAGACTATTCTTGCTCGTGGTACTACGAACTTCAGTAATTGCATAAGCATTTTCGTTTATCGATTTTTCGGTGCTCGAATCATTCCTACGACATGTTAATCAATAGGTAAATGTTAATTATACTACAGATAACTGGTGAACCTACGTATATTAAATTTATTATCAAATATATGGAAAAAATATATTTTGCCCCCCTAATTTCCTAATCTCGACCTCCCTAACTTTGTTCTTCTTATTTTTTTTTTAAAGATTGATCGATCGATACTTATTATTAAATTGCATGATGATAATTATTATTAATTTATATTATTTGAAATCTAAATTATTTCTCGTGACTTAAGGTCTTATGTTCATTATAGCTATAGATGTCAACGAAATTAGTAGGGTACAGGTGATAATTTAGGGTAGAGGTGATAATGTTTTAATTGGTAAGGGTATCCTTTATGCGGGTACACATAAATTTTTTTAATATCCACAAATATCTACGGGTACCTGCGGGTATTTACAAAAGAAAAATCTAATATTTAACAATATATCTTAACCATAAATTCAAATAAAAATACAATGCATAACATTCATAAATTATAAACAAATTGCAAATAACCTATTTAAACCGTGTTGAATGACAATTTACAAAGAAATACAGACTTTCTGAAACCAATTGATAAAAATAATCTATTCAAAATCAATGTATTAATGTTTTAATCACGTTTTTTTAAATTAGAGTATAACAGGTACAGGTATGCACGGGTACGGATACTATGATACTTGTACCCGTTATCTGCAGGTATCCATTTACAATACCGATTTTCTATCTGTTGCGGGTTTTATTTGCGAATACCCACAAATTCAATTTTTTTTTTACATCTCTAATTACCAGCTAACATAATGTTAGTTATCCAAATTTATATTATTTTGGATTAATTATTTAAATATTATTACATCACTAAATATTATTAATCAATTATTTAGAGTTATTCCAGACTTATCTACATAAAAACTTATGAAAAAGTTATAAATATACACCAACATTTATAACATAAATATTATTGTTAGAGAAAGGGTTAAACATTATTTTGTATTAAGTACTAAATCAATTAAGTATAAATATATGATTATACTTAGTCTAAAAGTCAATGTTTAATCTCAATAATAAATTATGTAAGATATAAAGTGACTTGTCTAACAAACTATACAATATTATGTAATCTTATTTGATGTTCGATAAAACACAAATACTTTCAAATGATAAAGAACAAAGAAATGGACTTATCTCGTACTAAAATGAAAAATACATAAAAGGTTATTCTATGTTGTAGGGAATGTCTACCACTTTTGTCTAACATAAGAAATTCGTTAGACAAAGACAAGTCACATGAAAATGATCTCTTGAATAAAGAGTTAAATATATCTTTCCTCACCATCCTTGAAAAAAAATTGTCAACTTTGGAAGAGTTGTCTACTTCACACATCACTACCATTTAAGATAAATCAAGTAAATGCACACTCTTCAAGAAGGAGATAAGTACATATAGTTATTGGGATGTGTTCAATCGGCAAGCTAGAGGAGAGTGACAATCTTACATGTGTCTTCAAATGGTCAACCTCTCTAATGAACAAAAGAGTGATCAATGATCACTAATCATACCAACTATCTATCTTGGCCACTAGTAGTTGTTTGGAAAAGAATACTCAGTTATTAGCCATGAGTGGATGCTACTAAAATAATACTTATGTTAAGTAAGGAGTAACTTGTTAAAAGAATACTTATTTAAGTGGCTTGTGAAATAATACTTGAACCATAAGTGACTTGGTAAAAGAATACTTAAACAAGGTCAATTATGAGTGGTTGGAAGCTAAAAGAATACTCAAATTAAGCCAGAAGTGGCTTGTAAAAGAATACTTAAGTGGACCATGAGCAACTTGTTGAAAGAACATTCAAGGAGTTAACCACAAAGAATATTCACATTGTACGTCATAGTGTTATGCTCAGTAGAACTTAATTAGTTGATTAAGAACTAAACACAGTTTGTATGATTAGACTAACTAGTATATAAATATTGTAATCTTTCTCTATATCTCTTTTTGTTTCATTTTTTTTTCTCTAACATAAAAGAAGAGTTGTTAAGTGAACATGTAAATCTAAAACATTTTAGTAAGTAATTGAATTGAGTTAATAGTTATGTCTACTACATGTTGTCAAACATAATTATTTTCAATTTATTACTTAATATACAAAATCATTGTTTGAACACTACCAATTAGACAATATATGCAAAAGGTCTCAAAAATTTTAAAAAAATAATATTTCCTTCTTGTTTTCTATTTTCATAACTATTCATTTTTTTACTTCTTTTGGTGCATTTATGTCTTGTTAACTTGAGCTTTGAAGTGTCTTTGTAGACACACTATCTCATCCCAACCAATGAAGCATGAAGGAGACATTTGGATAGTTACGACAAAAATAAGTAGTTAAAGATCAACAAAAGGTGCATATGTCAATCTAATAAGCACATATCGACCTTGTAATTGCAAGAAACACAAATAATAATGAAGAGGCAATGGACACCAAAAGTGCATGAGAACCATGCTAATAAGATAACATTGTTGGTTGAGGTTCATAAGGAGCTAACAAAAGTCAAGAAGCAAAATGCTAAAGAAATTTAAGGAGGAAGTTAGAGAACACCTCCAAAGCCCAAATGAAAACTATGACAAGGTGGTTGGAAAAGTATTCTAGGTCACCCCATCCCAACTACATCAATACTCCCCTGGGATAGGCTTAAAGCACTCGAAAAATGGTATTATAGATGCAAAAACTAACGCAAACCTCTTTGATTATCGAATTATCCTGTTGATGCCTTTTCACATACAAAATAATGGAAACTACATTTTCATTGAATTGGAAGGTTGATTGCCTCCACCCAAAAAGGAAAATACATCAGATAACTTTCACTGATGCAAACTTCAATGTCACAAACGACCATCACAGTAGAAGTAAAAAACCTTTTTATGATAAAAAATGGTAGTTAAGTAGGAGAGCTCTCAATAAACATACTTTATTGAAAAACTTTCAAAAAATTAGAATTATCTAAAAGTGTTATTCAATCATCCAAAACTAAATTGCTAACTTGTTTAGAGAAAATGTCTATAAAACTTATTTTCAAAAATAAAATATTAGTTAAGAAGCAACTTTTTTCTCTCACAATTCTTTGTTCCATTCACAAAATTAAAGATCAAAACTTGATGATATAGTTAAATGATTCAAATTAAAAGTAAATTATTTGAAATATTAATGCATATAAAGGAAGGAGAATAAGTTTATTTGGTTTTATATATATAAAAAGGGAAATACCTTGGTTTAAATCCTATTTTATGTTGGGAAAAACACATCATCAATTAGGAACATTACCGTCTTTACCCTCAAGAATCACTCTATTATCAGATAAACAAGATAAACACAAGAAATACATTAATATAATGCGGAAATTCCAAATATGGATAAAAAAACCATGACTATTCTCCAAAGATAACTAGAGAATAATCACTATGTGCAAACTTTTACAAGACACAAAAACACTCTCAATCCTTTGACCCTAAGTACACCCACATTCTCTAGAGTAAGAATTTAATTATACCTCACAATACCCTAATGCAAGAGTATAAGAATAGCCAAACACTAGCTCAAAGTATCTTTGACTTCGGGCAAGGAACATCATAAACTTAGAGTCTATTATATAGTCACTAACACTCATTCCCTAGCTTATCCTAAGCAATATGGGACATTTCAAGATGTATTATTTTCATCAGCCCAACATTCTCCACCCTGATTAAAATAAATACATATTTATTGTTTATACCAACAATCATATTCCACCATAAAGAGAAAGAGTATACTCACTTGCAATTAAACCATCATAAAAGATGCCACATGTTACAATTCTCTACTATTAGACCTGACCATTGTCAGCTTAAGGGTAAAACAAGCAAAACACTCGCTTGAGACCTCCAGCAAAAGAATGCCTAAAATTTTTTTTGTATAATTACTGATTTGGTACCCCAACTTTTTGGTAAAGTTCAATTTGGTAGCCATACTTTTGGTTTGTTCAATTTAGTACCCCAATTATCTAAAGAGATTCAATTTGGTCCTCTCCGTTAAGTTGGAGTTAACACCGTGTCCGTACAGGACACGTGTCAAGCCATGGAATTTTTAATTTTTTAAAAAAAAAATAAAAAAAAAATATTTTTTTCAAAAAATTAAAAAACTGCCATGTGTTAATTTATCATCATGCCACGTGGCAGCTTACAATCATGACATTTGACAGTGGTAATAATTGTTTTCAATTTAGTACCCAAATTTAAATTTTTGGTTCAATTTAGTACCCCAATTTTTTAAAATGATCTAATTTCGTCCTTTCCAATTTGAGACCAAATTAGTAAATAAACTTAATTACAACTTATATATACATGTTACAATAATTTTTTCTAATATATACATCAAATCATTTCACCTAAGTACTTACATTATTTTATTTTTTACATTTTAACCTTTGTAATTATTTACACATGAAATTTTTTACACTTGTAGAAAATAAAATAATTTGAATATTTAGGTGTAGTGATTTGATGTATAAATTCAAAATAATTATTTTAACATGTATATATAAGTTATAATTAAACTTAGTTACTAATTTGATCTCAAATTGAAACAGACGAAATTGGATCATTTTAAAAAATTGGGTACTAAATTGAACCAAAAATTTAAATTGGGGTACTAAATTGAAAACAACTATTATCACTACCACATGTCATGATTGTAAGTTGCCACGTGGCACGATGATAAACTAACACGTAGCAGTTTTTAAATTTTTTGAAAAAAAAATATTTAAAAAAAAAATTATTAAAAAAAATAAAAAATTTCATGGCTTGACAAGTGTCCTGTACGGACACGGTGTTAACTTCAACTTAACGTAGAAGACCAAATTGAATCTCTTTAGATAATTGGGTACTAAATTGAACAAACTAAAAGTATGAGTACCAAATTGAACTTTACCAAAAAATTGGAGTACCAAATTAGTAATTATACCAAAAATTTTCTACTACTAATATTTCTGTTAAATTAATTATAAAATTATGTTTAAGAAAAAATGTCTCAAAAGTTTTTTAGTACTAATATACCTCTATTAAATTAATTATAAAATTATATTTAAGAATAATAAAGTCTAAAAAATATTTTATTATTAATATAGTTCTATTAAATTAGTTATAAGGTTATGTTTGAGAATAAAATTTAATTAAATTATTATTATTGTCTGTTAATTTTTGTTGGTATTAAAAATGATAATTAATTAGTTAAAATCATTTTTAGTAAATTATAATTTTGATCATGAAAAAGAGAATGATTAGATATCTTTATTCTCTAATAAGTTATAATTAATCTAAATTTTATTTTCTTTTTTTTTATCTCTATGGGACTTTTATTGTCTCTCCTTACTTTCTTCTCTTCTTCTAAGAGTTACTTTTTAGGGTTTTGGCATATTATATTCATAGAATTTCATCTTAGTTCTCATGTTGTCTATGTGTACCAATTTTTTCATCCTTATTTCTAGTTAGTATATTTTTTCTTTCTATTTGTATTGTTGTTATTTTTATTTTGTTTTGGATTTGTATTAGAATTATAAATGCGTTTCTTTTGTCCAATTTTGTTTTTTCAGTACTTTTCGATTTACGGGTTTCCAAATTTTTTTTTCTTACATATATCTTGTCCACTTACTATCGAGTGAGTTGATTAGGAAGAACAATAATTTTTTTGAATTATTTTTATTAATAATTAATATAAAAATAAACTTTGCAGGTTTGTAAAAAAGTTGAGACTTAGTTGGAGAAAGATATTACAAGTCTACTATCAAGTTTACTTTCTTGACAACTAAAATAAGGTTTTATTGTTTTAATTCATTCGTTTTATATACGTATCTTTCGTAGTATTTTATATATTATAATTTTTTATTTCGTATAAAAATATATTGATATGTTAACTAAAAAATTTGAATCAGATTATTAAAATATCCAAAAGAAGATAAGAATTAAGGCTCTAATTGCATCACAAAAAAAAGCTATGAATAAATTTATAAACATATATAAGAAAAATGAATTAGAAAATACAGGTGAGTGCTCTTTGAATGAACAAGATAATAATAATATAGACATAGGTGAAAACAACAACAAGGAAAGAGAAGTAGTTGAGAATGGAATTGTAAAATCTCTATAATAATAATAATTTAGAATTGATTACTTTTTGTATATTATAGATAAAGCAATTACCACACTTCAAAGTAGATTTGAAAATTTTAAAATATATGAAGATATTTTTGATTTTTTATTTAGTGTTAAAAAATTAAAGTTACTATATTGTACATTTTTTAAAGAAAAATGCATAAACCTTGAAAAATCTTTAAAATATGATAATTTGTTAGATATTGATAGATTTGCTTTATTTTCAGAATTAAATATTTTGAGAGAAATTATAGGTTTAGAAAATGATAAACCAATTGACATTCTTAATTATATAAAAAATATATATTCTTTTCCAAATGCATATATAGCTTATAGAACCATGTTAACAATTTCGGTGTTAGTTGTTCCAAGCGAGAGGAGTTTCTCAAATTGAAAGATAATAAAAACTTATTTAAGATCAACCATGTCGTCTCAAGAAAGATTTAACAGATTAGTCGTATTATCAATTGAAAAAGAATTGCTAAGTGAAATTAATTACGACAATTTAATAAATAAGTTTGCATAAAAAAGCACGAAAAATAAATTTTAAATAAAAGGCCTCATGTTTTAAATTTGCTTAGGGCCTATTTTTTTAAGTTTGCTTTAGGCCTCTCATACTCTTGAGCTACCCTGGAACTGACCAACTAGAAGTTGCCACGCTATCTCCTTCTTCCTTAAGCAGATTTGCAACACAACCAACATTCTTCATCGCGCACCATCACATGAACAACATCGGACCCTACACTAGCAACCTTCGTCGGAGAACCAGCCACCACCGCACCACCATAACACCTCAACACAACCCTCACCAACCACATAACACCATCGTGCAAGCCATGAAATACCACCGCTACATCGGACCTTCATTGCATCCGCATGAGCCACCACACATGCTGCAAGTGCACTCCATGCAAGCCCATATCTATAAGCTACCCAACACGAACAAGATCTGTAAACTGCAAAGCACTTCCTCCAAACACATGTTGCAAACCACGACTCACATTGACCAAATTTCCATCGTACGTCACTTATTAGGCCACGTGAGCACCAACTACGACCTCCTTTGAAGATCTAGGAGCATCTTATCACACGCGAACTCCATTGTAGATCCAACACGCCTCATCGTCTTCACACAAACAAGAACTTGGTTGCCAATTCACCACGCCAACACAATGTTGACAATGATCCTTTCATCAAATTTCTCATTGCAACTTCAACAAACAACGATAATTCTTCAACAATAAGGAATTAATCTTTTTTTTATATGGAAGATCATCCTTATATAATGCTATACTTTCTCATTTCTACCAAATGGAGACTTAGACTCACTTGGACTCCCAACAATCTCCCCCTCAAATATGAGTCCCTCCCACATTGGTACATTCTTCATCCAGTGGAAGCAACCACGAGTACCCCTTATCGTACCATTGTTCTTCTTAACTGAACACGCTTACCTAAAACCCTTGCTAGAAAGACTTCCGCAAGGACCATATTGTACTTGTCTAAGCTGATTACCAAAACTAACCACTAGCTTTAATACCACTTGTTGGGAAAAAAATATCATCAATAAAAATATTGCAGTCTTTACCCTCAAGAATCACTCTATTAACAAATAAATGAGATAAAAATAAGGAACATAAGAATATAACGTGGAAACTCCAAATACGAAAAAAAAACATGACTATTGTCCAAAGACAACTAGAGAATAATCACTATATGCAAATTTTTACAACACATAGAAAACACTCTTAACCCTTTAACCCCAAGTACACCCACACTCTCCAGAGTAAAAATTTAACTATACCTCACAACACCCTACTACAAGAGTATAAGAAAATTCAAATACTAGCTCAAAATGTCTTTGACTTGGGATAAGAAATATCATGGACTTAGAGTTCATTATATAGTCACTAACATCCAATCCTTAGTTTATCCTAGGCAATATGAGACTTATCAAGACATTATTTTCATCAGCACAACATTTTATTATATATTTGAAGTATTTATATTATTTTGTAAACTTTATATAAGTGTTTTTCCACATTGTCAATAGAAAAAAAGAGAACCTATTTCAAATTCTTATTCATTTCTTTCATTTTCTTTTCTAAAGGAAGAATACCGTTATGTGGATGCAAATGAACATTAATTGTTGAAGCATTCATCTGTCTCATATTGGAAAGTGTTTGCCCATTCTAAACATAAAAAGGAAAAAAATACTGGATTAGGTTATGGCATGCAAATGTGAGAAAAAAGTTGTTTTTGTGGAAAGCACACTTATGATAATGTGGCACATAGCACACTGTTGTGGGTGGAAGATAAGGTATTGCAGAGTTTCCCTTTAGTAGTTTTGATTTTGGTTTAGGTTAGTGGAACGTGTATCTTCATACTACCATTTTTGTGATAAGAGGTAGTGGAGAAAAATGTCACCCTTCCAACAAAATTTGTCACGTACAATGAGAAAAAAAGCGCTTTTTTTCTCTTCATTTTTCACACTCAACCATTTCGCGGGACCAATGTTTGGATGTTTATTAACCCATTTCATCATTCTTTACTTTCAAAAGCAATCACGTAATCAAGCACTTACAAAATGAGAGGAGGATCATTCACAAAAGATTGAGACAAAGTTACATTCTTATCTTTTTTTTTTTCTTTTTAAATATTATTGATGCATATGGTTTGAGATTGAGACTTATGTAATTGTATTTATGATACTTTAGAAATTATATTTTTATAATTAAAACACAATGATTTCTTATTAAATAATGAATTAAATTAAAGTTAAAGTTTTTCATAATTTTGTACATTTTTAATTGTGTTTCTATTAAATCAAATTTGTTTAATATATTGGATAATAAAAAGATTTATATTTTCAATAAAGGTTTTATAGTTTATTTTAATTGGATAACATGGTATCATCATCATCATATTTATTTATATATGTTAAGAGATGTGATGTCTTGTAATTAATACAAAATAATATTGAAATTAATGTAAAATGATGACAAATAAATTTTGTTTGTTTATATAATTGTATATTAATCACAAAACTTTATCCTTCTTAATACATAAAGACAAATAAATAAAATGACGAAACAAAATAATAATTACGCCACCTTATTAAAAAAAATTAAACATTTTAAGATACTTAAAATTTAATTAAAGATTAAATAATTTGCATATTTTTTATATGCATAATTAAGATAATAAGTTAAATTTTAGGTTTAAATATTAATTTAGTTATAATATTCGTTCAATTTTTTTCAATTAGGTTATAATATATTTTTTTTCAATTTGGTCATAATATTCATAAATTTTGTTCAATTTGGTCATTTTTTATAACACTGTTAAAATAGTTGATGGATTATGAACAATGACTCTCATGTGTCATCTTGTGTGTTTTTTTTTATTTTTTATTTAAAAAAAATGTCTATGTGTCAAGCTAATATCATGTCATGTGTTAGGATCAATTTTGCTCAATTTGATCTTGATATTCGTTATTTTTGTTCAATTTGGTCTCAATTTTTTTAAATTGAGCAATTTTGTCCTCCTCCAAATTGAAACCAAATTTAATTTTTATATGAATGTTATATTGATATATTTTTTTTAAATTTATACTTTTATTAAATATTTTTTTTATGGTAAGAGAAGGTTTAAAATTAGAACGAATATCTTAAAAGTAAAAAACAACACCATTGTTTTAAAAAGTTAAGAGGTTAAAAATCACATAAAGTATTAAAAATCACTTAAACATTATACTAATCATTTATATTACTTTATATTATGTTTAGGTCAAAAAATTAAATTTGGTCTCAATTTGAGAAAAGACAAAATTGCTCCATTTAAATAAAAATTGGAACCAAATTGGACAAAAATAACGAATATCAAGACCAAATTAAATATAGAAAACTAACCCTAACACATGACATGATATTGCCTTGACACATTGACATTTTTTTTAAATAAAAAATAAGTAAAAAGTAAAAAAAAATAAAAATACCACGAAACGACATATGGCAGTTACTATTCATACTCCGTTAACTATTCTAATGGTGAACAAAATTGAAGAATATTAAGATCAAATTGAACAAAAAAATAGGGTTAAATATGTTTTTGATCCTTCAACTTTTAGTGAAAATTGAAATTAGTTCCTCTTGGAAACCTTGAACCAATTTAGTCCATTATCTTTAGAAATGTGTGAATTTAGTCCTTCAAATCATTTTTTTTATTTTAAGTTTATTTGACATTTCAAACGTATTTCTCAACTAACATTGAAGTGAAGAAGTTGTCGGTGATGATAAAAGAGAGTAACAAAGTGAACGAAGGTGTTGCCTAAAGTGTTTGATGAAAGTATTCCTTAGTGTAAACTAATTCAATATCGCATCATTTGTAATTATTACACATGATAAACTTTTATTAGATACACCCGAAAAAACACCAAAACTCATTCTTTTAAAATAAAAACACTAAAATTACGATATATATATATATATATATATATATATATATATATATATATATATATATATATATATATATATAGTAACATATCTTGATCAAAGAGTTTGAAGGTGTCAAAATAATATACTCAAATTTTATATATTTAATTGTTATTACTAATATAACAAAAATATATATAATTTAGTATTGAAATCTTTCTATGTTTTTCCTTAAAAAAATTATAGTCTTGAAATTGTATTTGATATGAAACTTATTTTAAATAACTTTTTCTAATTTATCTCTTTCTTTGTATATTCTCATATTTAAGAACATTTTCTTATAATACGTTTCAAAGAATTAATATGAAACATTCCGCCTATAATTTAAGAAAATTAATATGAAACTTCTGACCTATAATTATTTCAATATTAAGAATTGGTTCTCTAATTCAACAATTGAATTTCTAGTATCATGCTTGATGCTTGGAAATAGGTGAAAAGACAAATTTGTATTATTTTCATCTTCAAGGTATCTTCCCTTTATCACTTAAAAAAAATGAATCTATTATTTTATTCTTTACCAATATACCTATCTAAAAAAATTAAGAGTAAAAAATAATTTATCAAAATCTAATCAAAAATTGAGAAACATAATTACTAAAAAAATATGATAATCAAGTCACCTTTAAGAAATGGTTATAAATAAATATACAAAAAACTCATAAGATGAAAAAAAAAAACTAAATATCAAACTAATATTTTCCTATAAAGAAAAAGGAGAAAGTTACGATTTTTATCTTAAAAGAGAATGAATAAGAATTTATAGCAAAATAAATTTATGTCTAACTTTCTATTTATTTTCAAAAACAAAAGGAGAGATGCAAGTGTAATAGATAAATACAATGTGTAAAAAACTTAAAATAAAAAGAGAAAAAAATCTCAATAAATTTTATTATTCTTTACTATGTTTAATTTTTATTTTATTATTTATTAATTTTAAATATTATATTTTATAAAAAAATAAAAATCAATCTAAAAATATTTTAAAAAAAATCTTAGGGTACAGACATTCTAATGTCCGCCAAAATATATATATATATATATATATATATATATATATATATATATATATATATATTAATTTCCATTAAGATTGTAGGTTGATTCCAATAATAAATTTTAAAATTCTTTCAAATCGTATATAATATTTTGGCTTAATTAGTCGAATGGTACCTATTATCATTTGAAAATTTCAGTTTGGTACCCACTTTTAAAAAAATTCCAATTTCGTCCCAACTTTTGTAAAAGTGTTTCAATTAGGTCTCTTTCATAAAAAAATTATCAACACCGTTAACGGCGTGCCACGTCTTAGTCTTTGTTGTTTTTTTGAATTTTTTTTTTGATTTATTTTTTGAATTTTTTTTTTGCCACATGTCAGATCCTTGGTATGACACATGACATTGTTAGTGTCACGTGACAAGGTACTGCCACGTGTCAGTGTCCCTGCTATGGATGGCAATGCGGGTCAGCCTGACCCGTTTAGGCCCAGCCCGCATAAGGCCTGCACATCGCAGGCTGGCCCGCCCCGTCCCGCACAATTTGTGCGGGCTACAGTCATTGGCCCGCCCCACCCCCACTTGGTCCGCGGGCCTGCGGGCTGACCCGTTTTTTTTTTTTTTTTTTTTTTTTTTTTTTTTTTTAATTTTTTATGATAAAACTTTCAATGTTTAAAATTTGGGAAACTTTAAGAAGTTTACAAAATTAAGTAAAGACTTTAGGGAGTTGGATGATAGATTGATAATTGAACATTTTCATCATATCATATTCATACTATGACATACATAATGTATTCTTTACATTTTAGCACATTAAAAAATATATAATACTTGTCTTTTTCAGTTATACAAAAATTTGAAATGTTAATGCAAAAGTCCATAAAAAAATAATTAATAGACACAAATACAAGTTTTTTTTTTATTTATGCGGGCTTACGGACTGACTCATGCGGACCGTAAGTCAGCCCGCACAGGCTATGGACTTATGCGGACCAGAACATTACAGGCCGATCCGACGGGCCAGACCCTAATTGTCACCTCTAGTCCTCGCCAAACACAAACAAACTTATAATCACCACCTGATGTGTCAATATTTAATGATAGAGTACTTAGAAAAAGAAAACTCATTGAAAACATGATTATTCTCATATATAGTGATAACATAATTTAAAGTGTTCATTCAAATGTGTAATAAATATCAAATTATTATTTTATACAGACTCAGTGCATGAAAACAGAACCAATTATTAAATAATCCGGAATCTATGCTAAAGTTGAAGTGAGTTTGTATTGAATGAACGAAACCCGCACACAGGAACAAAGCTTAAACAATTAAAACAAACTCATATCTGATTATACAAAGGAAATTCAACCATGGAAAGTCCTTTTTTTCCATTCTTTATTTGGAGGGTAAAACTAAAACAAATTAAACAAATCTAAATCTGAATCTGATATAAAAAATGAAGCATTGCCATGCCATGCTGTTGTATTGCATAATTGCTCACATTCATTTATTGAACTCATCTTGCTTTAAAGATTTCCAATGTCAAATATTCCCTTTCTATATTTAATTAAAGAAGCACCAATTCAATTATTTAACATTTTATTGCATCAACCTTTCCAAACGCACTTTTGACGTTGTTTGACCAGCTCACCCAGAAGCATAAACTTCCAAGACGCGATTCGCAACCGTAAAACTAGACTTTTGACGAAAACAGAAGCAAAGGCGTGCGTTGGGGAACCAAACACGGTCCTAGGTTTGGAAACGCAGTACAAAAAAAAAACCAACACCAGAAGTACAAGGGCAAAACGGGAAAAGCACCTCAGAATTCTCCCTCCAACCCCACCTCCACCTTCCACTTAGTTAAAATATTGCTTTCGCCACCAAAAACCATGAAACCGAAACATATTTTCTCATTTTCCGAATAACCCTTTTTTCATTGCCTTTTTTTTTTCCCTCCTTTGTATATATATTTCTTTTCCTTCTGATTTTCCTGACCCATTCTTTCTCTCCTCATGGCGCCGAGCACCGGAGACCTCCAACTAACTTCCGCCGGCGCCGGCAAAGATTCCGACGAACTCGAAGATGTTCGCCTCCTCGATTCCTACGAACAACTCTACATCGAACACGATGAAACGAAGCGGATTCAGGTTAGAATCACCGGCATGACCTGCGCCGCGTGTTCCAACTCCGTCGAAACCGCTCTCAGGTCCGTTAACGGCGTAACAGAGGCTTCCGTTGCTCTTCTTCAAAACAAAGCTGACGTCATTTTCAATCCAAGCCTCGTCAAGGTTGGTATAATGTTCGTCATTGTGATTTCTTCCTGGTTCGTTTGTTCAGTTTGATTTGCGGGAAGGTGTTACGTTCGGTGATGGTGATGGTTTGATTGTGTGTTTTTGAATTGAGCGTAGGATGACGACATTAAGAATGCGATTGAAGACGCAGGTTTTGAGGCGGAGATCTTGCAGGAGTCCGGTCCGGCGGACCGCGTGGTGGGGCAGTTCACGATCGGCGGGATGACCTGTGCGGCTTGTGTGAATTCTGTTGAGGGCATTTTGAGGAGGCTTAATGGAGTGAAAAGAGTGGTGGTGGCTTTGGCTACTTCATTGGGGGAGGTCGAGTATGATCCCAATGTGATTAGCAAAGATGATATTGTGGCGGCCATTGAAGACGCTGGTTTCGAGGGTTCGTTTGTGCAGAGTAATGGGCAGGATCAGGTTGTGTTGGGGGTTGGTGGTGTCTACTCTCTGGCTGATGCTCAGGTTTTGGAAGGGATGCTCAGTGGCACTAAAGGGGTGAGGCAGTTTCGGTTTGACCCGGTGTTGAATGAGCTTGATGTGGTTTATGACCCTGAAGTTATTAGTTCGAGGTCATTGGTTGATGGGATCCAGTTGGGAAGTAATGGTAAGTTTAGATTGCATGTTAGGAATCCATACGCTAGAGTGACTTCCAAAGATGGTTCGGAAACCTCAACTATGTTTCGGCTTTTCATTTCCAGCCTGTTTCTCAGTGTGAGTATCTCTTTGATGTCACTTTGTTTATTCTTCGGTGATATTTGTGTATTTTTGGTCTGGTTTTCTTTGTTTTTTGTCCTCGTTTTCACTTTACGACGAGTTTCTTTATGGGTATTTGGAATAAATGTTAAAATCTCACGAGTTCATGATTTTTAGGGGTTGTGTTTTAGTCTGTACATGAATTTTATCTTAAGTGGTATTTTGTCTTCATGTTATCTGGGCTTAGACCCCTTGGTCCCGTGTATATGGAAAAATGTTTGTTGACAAAGGTTAGTCTTTTAAATGGATTTTTTGCTTTGCGGTATTAGTTTCTAACTCTTTGCAAGAGATATCCTAGACACCTCAAAACAATATGATTCTTTTTCTTCGTAGAAACATAAGTGAAGCAAAGTGAGATATGAGATTGCTGCCGAAGGGAATTCTATTGCAAGTGCTCACATCTCTACGAGTTCTCTCACATTATGTAGATATGAAAACAAATCTGTTTAACGTCTGAGAGTCTGTGTTAAAAGTCCATATTTTTGTTTAGGATCTTGATTTAAACATTTATTCATTTGTACTGATTTTCTCTTCATGCACAGATTCCTCTATTCTTCATTGGGGTAATCTGTCCTCATATTCCGTTTGTTTACTCCTTGTTACTTTGGAGATGTGGGCCTTTTCTCATGGGTGATTGGTTAAAGTGGGCGTTGGTTAGTGTCATTCAATTTGTGATTGGGAAACGCTTCTATATAGCGGCTGGAAGAGCTCTAAGAAATGGTTCAACAAACATGGATGTTCTGGTTGCTTTGGGAACTACAGCCTCTTATGTTTATTCCGTTTGTGCTCTTCTATATGGTGCCCTTACAGGATTTTGGTCTCCAACATACTTTGAAACAAGTGCTATGCTTATAACATTTGTATTGCTCGGCAAGTATTTGGAGTGCCTTGCCAAGGGAAAGACATCTGATGCTATTAAGAAGCTAGTGGAACTTACTC
>Ga0209589_1004808_pt1 | contig 23167 bp, 20 predicted proteins | sample CowpeawhiteBW_FD_187525 | JGI IMG/M metagenome (GOLD analysis project Ga0209589, IMG submission 187525) | Root nodule microbial communities of legume samples collected from California USA - Cow pea white BW (SPAdes) (version 2) | ecosystem: Host-associated > Plants > Roots > Nodule | place: USA...
TGCCATCCCTCAGATGTCCGAAGCTCAAGAAACTGACGCCATGTGTCTTCATCAATCCAAGTGTATTTCAACAATGGATTTTCATTCTTTTTATGTCCAAAGACATACCTAGACGTCAACTTGGTCTTAAAACCACGAAATTTCTCAGCCACCGATGACAAACATTTTTGTTTTAGCGTCGACACATTTGGAATATCAAATGTTAGCTGGAATATAGAAAATGTCATCAATAATATTGATCATATCATCAACAAAATCAAAGTATAACGTTAATAACATTAATATTAGTTACCAATAAATCCTGCCATATCATTTCCCGATCAACTTCAGTGACATGATCAAAAGATGGCATAAGAATTGATATTCTCTCTCGTGCCAACATTCCTAAATAGCTTTTGAAGACGTCTGCATAACGACCACTAGGCATTCCAGTGTCGACGTTAATATCAACATGTGTTTTCTGACCTTTAGCTCTTCTAATTAAGAGTTGTCTCAACCTAGTGGCTCCTCTGGTGAGTCTCTTAGTAGGTGCTTCATCCTCTGATGAAGTATGATGTTCAGCCATGTATCTATGAAATGAAACATAAAAAAACATTAATAAGCAACATATAAAATAACATATAAAATATTACTTAACAAAACACCTAAATTTTTACAAGAACATGAAATTCATACATAAAGCTATTGATTGGTCATATGTATATTCCTTCATTGTGATCTTCTCGAATTGCATGTACATCATCAACTAGATGGATTTCATCAACATTGATCGTTCTTCTGAATGGGTGGGTGACAACAATATTAAGATCACTCAGATTCTCTTCATTAGGATCAATCTGATTTTTTTTCATGAAGAGCGACAAACCAATGTTCAGACGCATGATCTTTAACATAGAAAACCTGAGATACTTGTTGTGCCATGATAAATGGCTCGTCTCGATAACCCACCTTTCAAAAATCAACTAGAGTCAATCTTGATTCATCTATTTTGACACCACTCTTATTGTCAACCCACTTACATTTGAACAGTGGAATAGTAAACATGGTTTAATCAACCTCCCATATCTCTTGTATTATACCATAGTATGTCATTAATCCTACTACGAGATTTTGATCTTTAGATGTAGAAAATTGTAGCGACTCAGCTTCAAGACTGACTCCACTATTTTGTACTGTGCTTTTATCATCTAGAGACTTCGTATAGAATGTGCAATTATTGATTTCATAACCTGTAGATGACATCAAATTTCAACCCATTCACTAACCACATCAAAGTCTCAAAACATTGTGAATCTTTCAAAACCTCAGATTTAAACCAAGGCATGAATGTTCTATTATGCTCCATCAAATGTTATTTCTCTGATTGTCTTGGATTGTTCTCTTTCATAATGACTTTGTGTGCAAATAAGTAAGGCATTACCTCATCTGTGTTGTTCAATATGTATAGGTGTGCTTGCATCAATTCTTCACGATCTTTGCTAACCACACTCACACTTTGGACATTTTTTCAAATCTTCAAATTCTTTTCTGTATAATATGCAATCATTAGAACATGCATGTATCCTTTTATACTCCATACCCATCGAACAAAGAATTTTCTTGGCGTCATGGTTTCAAGTGGGTAGAGTATTTCCCTTGGGAAGCATTTCACTCAAGAGCACGAGCAATTCTGTGAAGATTTTATCTGTCCAACCATGGGTGGCTTTCAAATTCATAAGTCTTGAAACCGCTGATAATCGCGTGAACTTTGTTGAACCGACATACAACGGAGTTTCCACATTAGCAGACATCGTCTCATACACATGCGCTTGTGCAAAAGCTTCTACACCAACATCTCGTATCATGTCCTCCATATTGTCTTCTTCTACTCGCTCTTCACATCGCTCTTGTAGTCGCTCTTTCATGGTAGAATGGACAACATGTTCAGTTCGAGAAACAGTTGGAATGTTTATTAATTCGTCGTGCCATGTCCATATTGTATAACTTCTAAGGAAATCATCACAAATAAGATGTTCCCTAACCTGAGTTGCATTCAATTTTCTCTCATTCAAACAGTTGATACAAGGACATCTGAACTTCACCTCATCATCACTTCTCCTCTCATAACGTTGCACAAATTTTATAAATTCTTCTACTCCATTCTCATACTCAGCGTTGATATGTGGTAAATTAATCCAATCTCAATCCACACTGAAATTGCGTGAACAATTTCAATAATTTTTGAATCAATGCTCACGTTGTAATCAAAGTGTGACTGTATCCCATTTAAGAAGATTCACTTTCTTTATTTTATTAATACACATTACTTTTAAAATACATATCTTAAATTTCACGAAATTTTGCCAGCATTTCGCATTGGCCTTCAGGATACACGAAATGAAAGTGATTATAAACCACAATCAAATATGCTCCCGAAGATCAATACAAAACACAATTGACAAATATTCATGAATTTTAAGATATGTATTTTAATATATATATATATATATATATATATATATGCACTAATAAACTACTAGAAAGTGATTAATCTTCTTAAACTGTCTAATCGAACAATTCAAGATTCAATACATTTAAATTATTAGTATTGTATCCCCTTATATCTAATTAAAAAAAAAGTAGTTTCTTCAAAATGAAAACTTGGGGACAATACATAATTTTCGTATTGAATCTTAAACGGGAAACTAAGGCTAACTCATAGTATATATAAACAATCCAAACAATTTCAATTCCAATGAAAATTAATACTTGCAATAATCGAAATTGAAAATTAATATATACAAAATGGAAAACGAAACAAAAACGAGTTAGAAACTTACATTGGAGGAATGGCGGTACGACAATTGCCGAAAAAACCGACAAGGAGGTGCACCAGTGGAGGCGACGCCGCGACAATGGCCAAAGGAGGAAGCTGGTGGCAGCGACGAGAGAGAGACGAGAGAGATACGAGAGAGAGAGAGACGCGAAATGGAGGTGCAGCACAAAGGGGGCTCGTTCACGTACGTGGTTGCAGTGGTCGGAGGTGGCCGGTGGGTGTGGTGGCAGTGGGTGCAGCGGAGAGAGAATGGGGTAGTTGTAGAGAGGGGTGTGGGGAATAAGAAGAGAAATGGAGCTCACAAATTTTGTGCCCTAATTAAACCATATGGCCTCGGTTATTAATTGAACTGAGGCATATAACCCTATTTGGCACCAGTTTAGAGCCACCCGAGGCCAAAGAGGTAACGACTAGTGGGTTTTTGGCTTCCGGTCTGGGCAACCGAAGCATATGAGCCACCTTTGGCACCGATTTTTGGCAAACCGAAGCATATACCACTCTTTTGCTTCGGGTTAAGCTGAATCGAGACATAAAAGTTGTTTGAAATTGCAAAAATGCCACCGCACCATTATATGCTGCAGTTCCTAGGCAATCGAGGCATATAAGGCGAGGTAAAAATTAATGTCTGCACTAGTGTGGTATTGTTGGTTCAGATACATGAAATGATTGATATAATGGCTTAGAATTAGATTGAGGCGCAATTGAAGGCTGACTAATTGAAGATATCCTCACTTTCAAGGTTCTTGAAAATAAATTGGCTAGATATTCCTAAAACTGAATATAAAATGAAATTGATATATACAAAATCAAATGTAAAACATATTATATACATAATACTTATTCATGAAATATGATAAAACAAATTATTTGGCTGAGGTGCAGATGGAGGTGGAAGGCAAGCATATTTAGGACCTTGTTGAATAGTTGCTTGAGATGCAGATGGAAATGGAGGGGAAAATGAAAATGCAGAAAGAGGTGGAGGGCAAACATATTTATGACCTTATCATTGTTTATACGAAGCAGAAGCTAACAGAAAAACACATGCATAGATTAGCAATGAAATTACAGTCATAATTGTGATAATGGCAGCCTAATGAAATTAAAAAAGACAAAATTAGCAATTTATAATCATAATTGTGACATAACCATCATCAGTACATGACAAGAAACTACAGTCATAACCATCATCAGAATTCTAACCTTTGTCCTCCACTTCAAGTTACCATAGTTCACCCTCACATAAGGATCACTTGTCCCTCGAAGATCAGCAGCAATAAGGTCTCTTGCTTCAATCACAACAAGTTCTATCCAACCATTGGCTGAACCTTGTGTATATCAAAGGATTAGTACATGCTATAGCTTGAAAAGACCTACTATTAGCTCTGTACATCATTTTGCTATATAACTTGTTCAAAAGAATTGCTAATTTCCTTTTGAAAAAACTTACCCTTGATCCTTCTTGGTCCTCCACCCTAACTACTTCAATTTTAAGTCTTAATCTCAAAAAATTTCTTCACTGAAGCATTTTACATTTAGGTATTCATCACCATCATTCTCATCAAAATCAAATGATTCATTCCAGGAAGTACTGAAAGAGCAAAAAGCCTGATATGAAAAGTGGAGCACGAAAAGAAAGTAGCAATGGCACGATTACTTAGCAGTGGCAAAATAGAACACACTATGATTCAATGGCTATGGCACAGTTACTTGGCGGTGGCAAAATCGCACGCAGTGACAAAATCAAAAAGAGAAACGAAATTAGGGAAAAACCGAAAGCAAAAACCGAACGCAGTAGCAAATGAAATGAAAATGAAACCGAGATTGAAATGTTGTGGAAGACGAAATCGGGAGATCGAAAGAGAAAAATCAAAAGACAAAATAGGGAGATGAAAAATGAAAACGAAATTGGAAGCAAGAGAGAGCAATCTTCGTTACCTCAAGCTTCATTACGTAGAAGTTTCCCTGAGACCGTGAGGAAGAATGGTGGAGAAGGATGTGTAGCGGTGGTGGAGAACGGTGGAGAGTGGAGAATGATCTTCTCCTATGAGACACGACCACACGACAAAGAAAGCATCACTTCATGAGACAGTAGTGTTTCTAAAATATTAAAAATTACAAAAGAAAAAGAAAATGAAAAAATTAATTAAAATTTAAATTTTACGGGGGTTCTTTAAAAAACCATTGGTACTTAACTGGGATTTTTAAAACCTCCGGTACATCATATTTTACTGGAGGTTATTATAACCCAAACTAATTAACTCCTTCTAAAATTAAATATTTTTGTAGTGTTCCCACTTCGATAAGGTGTGTCAATTTAGTCTTTGTTTTTAAAAAAGTTTCAATTGAAGTAAATAACTGAAGTGATAATAGACCTACTATTAGCTTTGTACATCATTTTGCTACATAACTTGTTCAAAAGAATTGCTAATTTCCTTTTGAAAAAACTTACCTTTGATCATTCTTGGCCCTCCACCCTAACTACTTCAATTTTAAATCTTAATCTCGAAAAGTTTCTTCACTGAAGCATTTTACATTTAGGTATTCATCACCATCATTCTCATTAAAATACAATGATTCATTCCAGGAAGTACCGAAAGAGCAAAAAGCATGATATGAAAAGTGGAGCACGAAAAGACAGTAGAAATGGCATGATTACTTGGAAGTGGCAAAATCGAACGCACTCTGATTGCAATTGATATGGCATGGTTACTTTGCGGTGGCAAAATCGCATGCAGTGACAAAATCAAAAAGAGAAACGAAATTAGGGAAAAATTGAATGCAGTAGCAAATGAAATGAAAACGAAACCGAGATTGAAATGTTGTGGAAGACGAAATCGGGAGATCAAAAGAGAAAAATCGAAAGACGAAATAGGGAGATGAAGTATGAAAACGAAATTGGAAGCAAGAGAGAGCAATCTTCGTTACCTCAAGCTTCATTACGTAGAAGTTTCCATGAGACAGTGAGGAAGAACGGTGGAGAAGGATGTGCAGCGGTGCTGGAGGACGGTGGAGAGTGGAGAACGATCTTCTCCTCTGAGACACGACCACGCGACAAAGGAAAGCATCACTGCACGAGACACTAGTGTTTCTAAAACATTAAAAATTACAAAAGAAAAAGAAAATGAAAAAATTAATTAAAATTTAAATTTTACGGGAGTTCTTTAAAAACCCTTGGTACCTAACTGGGGTTTTTAAAACCTCCGGTATATCGTATTTTACTGAGGTTATTATAACCCCAACTAATTAACCCCTTCTAAAATTAAATATTTTTGTAGTGTTCCCACTTCCATAAGGTGTGTCAATTTAGTCTTTGTTTTTAAAAAAGTTTCAATTGTGTTCCAACTTTTGAAAGAGTATCCTAATTAGGTGCCTTTCAGAAAGAAAAAATAAATTACTAACGTCATTAACGACATGTCACGTGTCAATTTGTGATTTTTTTTATTTTTTTATTTTTGCAAAACTATTATGTTGTCACCTGTCAAGTCTCTTGTGTACTACGTAGCAGGGGGCAATGTCACGTGTTACTCCCAAGTATTTTTGTCTTAATTTAAATTTAGTCCTTATACATGTCTCTTTGATCCAAGTTAGTTGTTATTTATGTCTCTTTTGATTCAATTTTGTCCCAATTTTTTTTTTTTTTGAAAATATAGCAATCTTATCTCTCTTCAATTTGAGACCACATTTATTATTTGTATAAATGTTATACTAATATTTTTTGTTAAAAATTACTTTTTAACATATTACATTATTCTATATTATTAACCTATGTTTTATTGATCATTAATTTTTTTTTTTTCAAAATAGAACATCATTGTATATCTTTTAAATTAGAGCATTTTTTTTATAGCAAACATCTATAAGGAATAAAGAACGATTGCTCTCTCCATTTCCTTTTAATTGTTGATTTTTTTCAAGTGTTCCTTTTTAATATTTTATTTTTTTAAAATTTTAAAATAACATGTTTTTTTTTCATTTATGTCTTAATACGTAATTATAATCCTGTCGATTTCATTTTGCAAGAACCCAACCCAACCAATTAATCTTTGTTCGTCATTATATATGCAATTCTTACCAAATTATCATGTTACTCCTTTTGTAATTTATTTTTATTTTGACTTGATTTAAGATAAAGACATTATCCATCGGTATTATTTTTGTGGCACATAGCTTCATCATTCATGGAGGCATCGTTTGAAAAAGTAAAAAACATGAAATTGAGAAAAAAATATTACTTTTCAGAACATCTCCAATTATGATAAAAAAAGATATAGTAACATCTATTTTTGACAACTTATCTCACAACATGAAGTGACATTTGTTGTTTAATTTCCTTCAATTTTCACGTTGACTTTCTTTGGAAGAGAGTGAGAGGCGAAAAAGCAAAAAATTGAGAAAGAGAGAGAGAGAGAGAGCAAATTGAAGGAGAGAGAGCAAGGCACAAGTGCAAATTGTTGAACTGAAGAGTATCTCGTTCGTCGTCTTCAACCGGTGATCTTCATCTTCAACTGTTGTTCTTCATCTTGAACCCCTATTTTTTTTAAATCCCATCTTCTTTTTCATCCCAACATTGTGGGTTTTCCCATTGGAGAAAAGTTCTAATGATTCAGTGTCTGCATCTAAGTTGTCTTCTTCTTCCTCACCTCACACTTACCTCTCTGTGTTGCTTACTTCCTCAACTCTTGTCTTCTTCAACCTCTCGACAAAGTGTTGAAATCATTTTCTTTGAGAACCCATTTGGTTCTTCATTTCCCCTTTGTCATTGTTGGTGAAGTTTTTCGTTTGTTTACCCAGTGTACGAAAGGTGTGGAGGTCTGTCGTTGGTATCGATTTTAACGTGGTGACAACAATAGCGTTAGGTCAGACACACATGTACAAAGTAGTGTTGTAATAAGTGCAAACTCACTTCATGTTAATTGCGCCACTACAAACTACCACAGTAAAAATGGGTCCTTTTCGCCAAAATCGATATCAGCAACGAACCACCACACCTTTCGTACACTGGGTAAATGAACAAAAAACTCCACCAACAATGACAAAGGGGAAACGAAGAACCAAATGGATTTTCAAGTAAAGAGGGGTTCAACATTTTGTCGAGAGGTTGAAGAAGACGTAAGTTGGGGAAGTAAACGACGTGGAGAAGTAAGCGCGAGGTGAGGAAGAAGAAGACAACTTGGATACGGACGCCGAATTGTCGGAACTTTTCTCTAATGAAAAAACCCACAACGTTCGACGAAGAAGAATAGGAGTTTTTAGAAAAATAAGGGTTCAAGATGAAGAACAATGGTTGAAGATGAAGATCACCGGTTAAAGACGACGAACAAGATGCTCTTAGTTCAACAATTTGCATTTATGCTCTGCTTTTTCTCCTCCAATTTGCTCTCTCGCTTTTTTGTTTTTTTCTCCTCCAGCTTTCTTCCAACGTGAAGATTAAAGAAAATTAAAAAACAAATGTCACGGTGTGTGATAAGTTGTCAAAAAATAGATATTACCATATCATTTTCCATTATGATATTACTAATTATCTCACTAAATTTACCTAAAGATATATATAACTAATAAATGTTAGTTTGAAATTAATCTTTCATTTCAATTATGTATATAAATATATATTTCATCCTTAACACACTAAAAATATCCTTAGAAATCAATTTAGAGACCAAATTATTTAATAATAAAAACTTAAATAATTAATATTCGTAATCAATTTAGGAACTATTTTAGTTACCAATTTAAAGATAAATTATAACTTTTTAAAATTATTTTAATTATTAATAATTTTTAATTTATAAATTGATATTTAAATTGATTATTATAAAAATTATTATTTTTATTATTAAAATTAATTATTATTCAAAGATTTTCTTATATCGTAAAACTTAAATATTATACCTTTCTAAAAAAAATTAAATTCATATACTTCCGTGTATGTATCGACTTATATTATAGTGAAAACTAATAATTATGCTAGGTAATATCACATAATGAGAGAAAAAGAAAATAAATAACGTTAATTAAGAATTAATTTGCACTTTCTAAAAGTATGCATGTATCATTATTACTTTACAGAAAATATGTTAATAAGACTTCCTTTTACTCTAATTTTAAATTGTTTAATGACCCTCTTTTCGCTACAAAAATAATCAATTTGTCAAGTTTATGCACTCTAATATATAATATATCTTTGGAAAATATTGTTGTTTTAAGGGAAAAAGGAGAGAAAAAAAAAAGAAAAAACAAAACCATCATTAAAGTTATTATGAGTGGTTGGAATGATTTTATTAATCATAACTGAATCTTTCTCCTATGATGTTTATCCGAATATGCTTCAACAAATTTATAGAAAGTTAAAAAAAAAAAAATGTTAATATAATTTGAGAGGGAACTTTATCCAGAAGGACAAACAAAGGCTAATAATGAACATGTTTGAAGTTTTTGTAGAGCTAACAAAGTAATCATGTACAATATCCTAACTCATCATGCATATATTATAATTATATAAAAAATACTTATCCTCTTTGTTAAGTTTTAAAGGATGAAATATTACCAATACTTTTGATATACTTAACTTTTTTTCTCTCTAATGGTATTTATTTTCTTTTTTTAAATTTCCCATCAAAATAAATTAATTAAATCGATGGTACCTACATTATGGAAACTGTCATACAATATATCACATTTAAATATGAGAGAATACAAAGTTGACACGACTAATTTGATTTTTGTTAAAAAATAAACATTAATTACTCCAATTAACTTATTATATTAATTGGGTGCGTTGTGACATCACACATAAATAATATCAAACCATACAAAAATTGTAAGAAAATTTTCTATTAACAACAAATTTTAGTGATAAAATGTTGTTAATCACTATAATGACTAATGTAGATATTAATTTATAAAATAAAAAATTATTTATTGTTAAAATAATCACTATTATAAATAAAAAGAAAAAAGTTGTTTGACACCACTTAACAACCATTTGACAACTTGTATAAGGTTAAATAGTCTTAACAAAAGTTCACTTTTATATTTTTAAAAGAAAGAGAAAGTAAATAGTAGTGAAGGATAGTGTCAAATGGTGTCCTAAATAAAAAATTATAATATTGGTCTCTAGAATTTAATTATCAAGATCTTACCAAAAAAAAATTAATTTATAAATTTGTCACTAAATATTAACTACCAAAAGAATTAGTTTATAAATTAGTTTCTAATTAATTAGTGATTAATTTAGTAATCAATTATAATTTTTTATTTATAATAATAATTATTTTAATAACTAATAATTTTTTATTTTATACATTATTATAATGATTAATAATTTTTTGTCACTAAAATTAGTTATTATTTAATAGTTTTTTTTTGCAGTAAAATAACTTTAATATTTGTTCTTTCATAATCTTTTATAAAAATAATCTCCCGTAGAAAGATGGAAGAAACCTTACGTATTTAGGTAAGGGGACATATTTAATTTAAGGGTTAAATATGTTTTTATTTTTTAACTTTAAGTGAATTTTAGAATGTGTCTATTTTGAAATTTTAGACCAATTTAGTCCTTCATTTTTTGAAATACGTGGATTTAGTCTTTTTAATCAAATTTTGATAGGTTTATTTGATGTTTCGTACACATTTCAGGATTGTATTTGAGTTGTTTATGTTGTTTGACACATTTTTGCTTTAATGTTAAGTCAAATACTATTATGAAATGCGCTTGAAATGTCAAATAAACTTAACAAAATTTGATTAAAATGACTAAATCCACGCATTTTGAAATATGAAAGACTAAATTGGTCCAAAATTTCAAAATGGACTAATTTCAAAATTCACTGAAAGTTAAGGGATAAAAAATATATTTAACCCTTTCTTGATATAAATATTTAGATAGTCATCGCTATAAGTATATCATAGATTTATTCCTTGAACATTATTAAAATAATTTAGTTAATATCTAGTATGATTACATATATTTTGCATATTAAATTGGATTGTAGTCTATATATTTCAAAATGTTAAAAACAAACTCTCTAATATTGAGAAAATCTATGTAGGAAGTATAATTAAATTAATTCCAACCGGTCAAAAATTATTGCATATAATTTCTCTTGTTTCTTACATATTTCTTAAATATAGTTGTAGTTAAAAAAAAAAAACTCAATTTTCAAACTTTATTGTTTCACACACACAAAAAAAAAAAATATTAATAGAAAAATCATCTTTTTAAAGTACCAATTAATCCACTTTTAATAGTGCAAAACCTTTTTAGTTACCAAAGGGGTTTGATTTATTGTTGTTCCCCGATTCTTTAAAAACTATTTATTTGCATTGTGTAATTCGAGCTCCATTTGAAAACATGTTTTATAATTCATAGCTTTATAATTATTATTGTGATAAACTATTATTGTGTGTTCATTTCAAATTTATTTATGTTGAATCCAAGACACGAAACATGTTACAAAATGAATCGATCTAATTATATATAATATTATATTATAATAATAAAAAAAAGAAGAACACACAATTTTATTAAAAAATAGAGCACTGTTATATGATGAAAAGAGAGATAAACAACATTTTTTTTATTGTAATTGACTTACATAAAAAAAAACATATAATTACATCATAAATTTTTGTAGATAATAGTTAACAATGAGAAAAAAAAAAAAATCATGGATCTTAGTTCATGTTCATTTGATTTTATAAATCACAACTCCAGGACTTGAATCTATCACTGTCGAATTTGATTCATTTGGTTCGAGTTGAATCAATTGAAAAAATTAACTCATTTAATTTTTTTCAGAATTGGTTGGATTGAATAAAAAACTATGAACACCTCTAAAACTAAATTAGTATACCCTTTCCCAATTAATTTGTATTATTTTCATAGCTTAAAAATGAAACCACCACATAAAAGTAAATCCCATAATTCCCTTCTCACTTTAATTAGGGTTTTTTCTACTTTTAGGGTTTGGAAGGAAACTTCTCATGGTTGTAGCATGCAGGCCAAAGTAGAACCAAATGCATAAATTCCACAGAATAAAGAGTAAAAGAGTGATCTTTGTTTGGCCAGGTCAATCCATGTTGTCCTTTTCTCAGCAAACAAAACTGGAATAATGTTTCCAACAACTAATAAAATCCACTCAGAAAAACATTGTTCTGTGTTCACTTTTATATTAAAGTAGTTTAACTTTAATGCATGAATAAAAGAAAAGAAAAAGGACAAACACTAACTAGTATCCCATGTTGGTTAAAAATTTTATAACTTTTCTGAAGTAAATTCCAATAAAAACTTTATAGATTCTTTAACAAGTATTTTCGAGAGATTTGATCGTAAAATCGAAAAAAGAGACTTGTTGCATATTTTCATGAGATTTGATAGTAATTTAAATTGGTTTAAATGTAGATTTTTTACAATAATAATGGTTAGAACTTTGTTAAAGCAATGATAAGGTAGCAACACATTGTTGTTGATACCATTTGTTTAGTCCTTTCTCAATCTATGCATGGTTAAGTTTTCACTGTCACAGTGTGTGAATTTTCAGTTCCTTACAAATGCATGAAACCTGCAACATTTGTTTGTATCTGCAGAAATTTAGGGTCAATAACAAATTCAAAAATTGACAAAACTTTCGGTTCAACACAATTCCCCCTTTTGTGTGTCTGGTATCAATGGAGCGTATAAAAGAGAATGATGATGTATAGAACAAAATCCCCTCAATTCATGGGGATTTCATGGCTCTAAAGCAACCCAAGAGAGGCTCATAAGTCAAAATCAAGTTGCTCACATGCTCTTTTCTTCCCTTAATCCTTGCTTCCAATATGGTGTAAACCTAGTTTGTTTTTCTCAATGATTAAATCTTGATTTTTACGTACATATCTTAGTCTTTATAGTTACAAGGTCATCAGAAATTACAAATCGAGAGTTTGCATGACCTTCACTGTTTCAATTGTCTGTTTTGGTTTATTAGGAAATTGAGAAATTATGTAGGAAGAAATGGATAAATGAGATTTCCATGAAAAACCCACTTATTTTCCAAAGAAAATACATCATATTTAAAGAGATTTTGCACCAAAGGATGGATCTTTTCTCGTGGTATGCTTGGATTTTCCTCGTACAGCTTGTGGACACTCTGTTCTGGGTTTTCACTAGAATCCTCATGAGGTACTGAAATTGAAGTTTTCATCACATCATAAATTAAGCTACTAGCCACTTGTGGTAATTTTCTTAACTTTATTATTTGTATTGCAGATACTTCAGTCATGAAGCAATCAATTCAGATTGTTCTTCAAGCCTTTTCCATGAAAACTATCACACTGATCTTCACAACTCTGATATTAAAACTGAGGTTGAAGAAGATTGCTCTGAACATTCCAAAGTTGCAGAGTTCAAAAGTGAAAGATTTCAGGAAGGTAATGATGCAAATGGTTCTGAACCAGAAGCGAAGTCCAATGGGGATTGTTCTGAAACAGTTACTATTACTAACTGTATTGGAAACTTTGGCGTTGAAGAAAAGGAGAAAATGATGTTGGTTTTCAAATTCCAATATCAAACTTGGAACTGTAGTGAAACTTCTGATTTTGTGAACACTGACAAGGATAAGGCTCCTGGAATCACCAACAAGCATGAGTTCATCTCAGGTAACAATTTCAGCACCTTCTTCGATGAACCATGTGTTCATTCAAAATATTTTCCTTGGGAAAATGATTTTGCAGTTGAATCTAAAGGGAGCCTTGAACCAGAAAGTTATGTTGATCAAGCAGTGAGGCCCCATACTGAGCCTTCTGTAGAACAGCCGAATGAACATCAAGTGGAGAATCTGAATGCCAATGAGTTTATTGAAGAAATTTCAGTTGTGGATAGTGTCTATTCTGAAGATGATTTCATTTGTGTGAGCTTTGAATTAGATTCTATGACTAGTTCTGTAGGAGGTGGGTTTTTGTTAGACACAGATTTTGGAACCACTGTTAAGCTTGACACTTTGGAAAACCATGATGAAGAAAATGGAGTGCTAGCAAAGGAAAATGTGGACTTTGAGGGAGAAACAAGATCAGAAGGTTTTCATGTTGAACATAGAGAGACAATGGTTGAGATAAGAAACTTGAAGGAAGAGATGAGAGTGCAGAAAGATTCAGATATTCTTGAGATCAAAAATTTGAAAGGCCATTGTTTTGAAGATAGGCATGGCATGAAGTTGCATGGTTCGACAGGTTCAGATCTTGAGGATTCCTACAGATTTGATGCACAATGGGAACACCAAGAATTGATAGAACAGCTCAAGATGGAGCTGAACAAGGTCAAAGCCACTGGTTTGCCTACAACCTTTGAGACACAAACAATAATGAAAGACTTGAAGCCATGGGAAATTGATGAAAATTTCAAGCATGGCAGTACCAGAAATGATCTCACAAAACTCTACAAGAGTTACACAGAAAGAATGAGAAAATTTGATATCTTAAATTACCAGAAACTGTTTGCCATTGGTCAGTAGTTCTAACCTTTCACCTGTTTTCACTCAATGATTCATAATTTATGATTTAGATTTTACACTGTGCTTAGTTTAGTGGTTAAGAATCCAATCATAATATTGTTTTTCTAACTGTGATGGTGTTATAGGTGCCCTTAAGACCACAGACCTTATGCTATCATTTTCAAGTCATGAGAACTCTTCTCCAGCCATCACATCCTCGCTTTCACATCTCTTTCACCATTGTAAACGTAAGAAGTTTGAATCTGATCCATTGAAGAAGTTCAGAAGAGAAATTTACAGTGACTTGGAAATGGTTTATGTGGGACAGTTGTCTCTTTCTTGGGAATTTCTTAGTTGGGAGTATGACAAGGCCTTGCAGTTATGGGAATCTGATCAACACAGGTTTCAAAGTTACAGTGAAGTGGCTGAAGAGTTCCAACAATTTCAAGTGCTTCTATTAAGATTCTTGGAGAATGAACGTTTCCAAGGTCCAAGAGTTGAATACTATGCCAGGAATCGTTGTGCTATGCAAAACCTTCTTCATGTTCCAGTTATAAGAGGTGAGAAAACTTTCAATATACTGTGAATTTTTTCACATCTATCTTTAAACCTTGCTTTGAACTACATGCAGAACAATATAAACATCCATTAGCAAGAAACTAGCATCTAATTTGTAGAATATTAACTGAGCGCAGAGGATAACACCAAGGATGAAGAGAAATATGCAGAAAAAAATGAAATCACAAGTGACATGCTGGTTGAGATTTTGGAAGAATCAATAAGGATATTTTGGCATTTCACTAAAGCTGATAAAGATGCATCTAGCTCAGCTCATAAAGGTTCAAGAGAAACTCAAGTAAAACTCCTAGATCCTGCAGATTCAGAATTTCTAAGGGAGATTCAAGTAGAACTTCAGAAGGTAATTGAGACTTCTGAAACAAAGTTTCCTTTGATCGTACCATACTATGTTAAGAAATAGACTTTAAGCCTAACTCAATCTTATAAAATTGGCTTGTAAAGTAAGATTGCACTTACTTATATATTATAAATTCTCCTTATTTCTAGTCGATATGAGTCTTCCAATATATTTAATATGGATTTTGTGATGTTTCTTCTTTTGTTAACTATTTCTTTTCATTTATGCAGAAGGAAAGAAGACTTGGTGAATTTTTGAAGAGCAGAAGTAGCATACTCAGGATGTTCCAAAAGCATGAGGAAAATAGTAGAGATAATTTTCTTTACATTTTTCCTCAAGTGGAGATAAAGTTGGTTTGGAGAGTGTTAAACATGTCAAAAATAACAAAGGATCAACTAGTATGGTGTCATAATAAACTAAACAATATCAATATTGTAAACAGAAGGATACATATAGAACCACCATCTTTCTCACTTTTTCCTAGCATTTGCTAGTTTTGTACATAATTTGGATGTAGCCAAGGAAATTTTTATTCTTTCCACAACTAAATTGTTGGTGTTTTGTAAATAGATAATGAAATAGAGGTATCACACTAAGAATTACAAGTTAGATCTTCCAATGAAGATGGACACTTTCACCAATAAAGTGATTATAAGAAAAAATGTGACATCAACTATGACTTTTTAGCTTTTTGTTTATAGCTAATGCTTTATATACATTAAAATTGACTAGTGTTTTGATAATTTCTTCACCTTGAAATATATATATATATATATATATATATATATATATATATATATATATATATATTACTTATAATATATAGCAATGAAAATTAAGTTGTGATTAATGAAAATAAAAATTACATTATAAGATTCAAACTCAATAACTAGTCTAAAAACTTATTATTATACTTTAGCATATTTTGTAAGAAAATTGCGTAATTTTCATTGATTCATTTTATTTTATTATTAAAGAACTGGTTGAGATGATTAAAAAACAAAATTAAAAAGGATTATTATTTTATGGTATGTTTTCTTTTCTTACCTTGTAATACAAAAAATATTAACGTTGTTATAATATATAGTATATTTTAGATTATATACATTGAACATTTAAATAATTTGGAAAGTAATTTTATACTGTATAATCTGAAATAGAATTACATAATCAAGTATAATTTCACATTATATAATTTATAATATATATTGAATAATTTTAGATTGTTTCATATATAATTTAGAATTTCTTTAGTTGTTCAGAATATTTTAGAATACAGTTTCAATTATGAGGTATTATGACATGTAAATGTAATCATTTCTTGTATTATGAGTGTAGGATAAGAAAGTATGAAGGTGCAAAAAGAAATATTTACAAAAAGAATTGCGTTAATGAACCGATTCTAATGTTTGGAAAAGAAAATTACAAGGCTGTTTCTTCCGGTACCTCTCTTTTTCCTTCTTGCATCCCATAATTTGAGAAATGACAACTTTACCCTCATCTTTATCCATGTTCATATTTTTTAATAATCATGTTCCTTCATCAATCCACAAGAATCAAACCCAAACACTTTATTTAAAGAAACCTACACCTTGTTTGATTAGATTTAGAGTGTAAAATACCTTTTTGCATTTTTACTAAATTATTATTTTAGATAAAGACTTTTAACAAATTTAATTAAAAATGTTTAATCTCAAAATCAGTTAATCCATAGAAGCAACTAGTTGATGGATAATCCTGAAATAAAGAAACTTGTAATTCTGTGCTATCTCTGTATGCGGTGACCAGAAAATTGGCTTCTCTGCACAATGAAAGTATTATATCTTTGTAGTGTGTATATCTAATTATCCATACATGTATATTATTTTATATGTTAAATTAAGACATAACCTTTTTTACTATATATTTATTCATTTCACTTCTCATATTCATTCTTGCACGCCACGTTCCTGCACTATCCTCTCATGATATGAATCAATTTGTCAGTATTACTCATTTCTTGTATAAAACAGTGAAAGCTATTTATTATTTATTTTTGTTAGACACTAATATTGAAATATAGAAAACAGAGAAACATAACAGAAGGGAAATGGATAATAAACCAGTAAAAAAAATTAAAGCTATATGCAGAAAATGGAACTATATGTACATCTTGGTAAATATAATACCAAGCACATGAAATATATAAGCATATAAGCAAACCTCCTTGAAACAAGTGATTGCTGCACCCAAAATGAATCATTCCTAGAGAGTTTAGCAAATGTGAGAGAATCACATGAATTAGAAACATAGACACACATAAGAACTAGAATTTTTGTGTATTTTTTTTCCCTTCACATGATCCTGTCATATGAAAAACTAACATGGAAGATCTATTTTCCCAGCACATGCATGACTTGTAAAATTTGGACTCTTTTCTGTGTTTCTTGGTGGAGGTTACCTTCAGGTACATTTAACTACGAACAAGGAAGCAATGGTAACCCTTGTATATTTACAAGTAAAATCAGCACCTAGTGGTATTGATTTTAGTGGTAAATATACCAAAATTGTAGAAGTGGTAAACCTGATCACACACACCATGAATGCACCCAATTTGGTTGATGAATCAAGTGTAGCATTTACTGGTGGAATAGGTAGTGGAGATGTCACTGGGGCAAGAAGGTGACTCCCAAACCACAGAAGAAGACTTCCATGAATCATATGGGGGAAGCAAAGTAAAGGGAAAACCAGTGGTTCTCCCAATTGTTTCCCAATCTTGTTGTTCCTTTGTTACTGTTTCTGTGCTCATGTTTTGTTGTTGGATGAAGTGAGGTAGATTGGTCGAGAAGCCACTATACTGTTGCTGGTTTGGCTCTTCAAATGTTATGTAGTCAGGGTTGGGAGAAAGCATGGAACTGGCATCAAGTGTGCACTTGGTATGTTCTGTGTAGAATAGGAAATCATCTGAAACAGGAATTTGTGGTGAAGGCTTGGGAACTGTGATGCTGTCGATGGGTTTGTAACTGGGAATATCTGAAGCTGTGAAGTTGGTGTTGATTTCATTGTTGGAGACTTGGTTTAAATCTTGCTTATCTTCACAAAATTGAATGGCTGGTGATCCTAGATGATGGTTTGTTGCTGCACCCTGTGTGAACATGTCTGATACCATGCTTCCAGATAACTGAGAGATCCAAGGGTGTGATAAAGCTTTCTGTGCCATGGAAATGGAGTTGGTTTTCTTGAATATCCTACAGATTGCCCATGAATCCTGAAAGCACACACAATATTTTCAACAAATCTGTATCAAGATATAGAATGTGTAAGAAGAATATACTAAATAAATGTTGTCAGAGAATGTGTATGTATGGCATTAACACTCCTCTGTATAGTTTATGAGTATGAAGATGACAAGATTAGTCTCTTTAACCTATGTTATGACTTGAAATTTCATGTATAAAGAATTGGTTGAATACATACAGTTGGAGGGAGGGTTTTGTCTGAGAGTTTTTTGGAAGGGGAAGAGTCAGAGATGCAAGGAAGCCTAAACTCATGCATCATCCAATCAGTTTTCATTCCTTTGGCAGCTCTTCCTCGGTAGAACACAAGAGACTTCTTCAGACCAATGCACTTTCCTTCAGAGGAATATATAGGTCTGTCAGTTCCAGTGGCCTTCCAAAACCCAGCTCTTGTCACCCTATTTGGCCGTGCACTATTCCTGTATTTTCTGTCCCTTGGACAATAGAAGTACCACTCTTTCTCCCCTGTGCCTGCAAGCTCTTTTGTGCATAAAAACAACAAAAGGAAACCAAGTTAAATATACTCTGAAGTATCAGCATAGCTCAGATGTCAAAGTTCATAGTAATACATAAAAGTATCAGCATAGCTAAGATGTTAATGAGCAAGTTAAATATAGAAAAAAGTTGTCTAGTTTTAAACAGTTAAACCTTTGATGATTTCTCTACAACTTAAGAAGAGTGTAATGTGTTTTAGGTGCCTCAAGATTTAGTCAAAATTAGTTTTAGTTTAGTCTCTACATTCTAAACTGTTAATTTCTTTTATGACAAAACCTATACTTCAGTTTGACTTTAAAATTTACATTAGAAATACAAAGGCCAAACAAAACTAGGAAAACTTTGTTGCAGATTAGTATAAATGTATATGTAACATTTGTGTATCTGGCATAAAGCCAAACAGCAGAAGAAGAGAAAGATGGAAAAAAAAAATGAGGGTGTGTGAGGCATGAGAGTTCTTACTTGGAAGGTCCCATGGATCATGTTTGTAAATATCCACTTGCTTAATCAGTTCAATAGGGAGAGACTTCTGCTGAATTTTTCTCTTGAGATAGAAATCAACAAGCTCTTCATCAGTGGGGTGAAAACGAAATCCTGGCATAACATCATCAATCTTTTCCATCTCATTCCTCTCCTCCATGTTCTTTTGGATCACTTCTCCAAAAGCCAAATGCAAATATATATAGAGAGAGGCTTCTCAAGATGTCACTACTTTTTCAAATATCTGTAAGAAGCTTCAACTCAGTAAGTGACAGTGAAATATAAGATATTTATTATATTATAACTTTTCTCATGGCTATGTATGATATAAGATAATGCAAGTTTGGGAAAACAAAACCCATTATTTATTTGGTGTTCTGAAATATGTATAATGACACAAAAGAAGTTTCAAGTTGTGATAACTCACAGTGTTTGCAAATTTCAAGTTATGTGCCTCCCAATAAGGTTTCTGTTCCCAAAACTTCTGCCTCCCTTTTAGGATATGGCTCCAATGAAAATGATGATGACTTTGGTGTTGAGAAGAGGGTGTGTTTGTATGCTATTTAAGCTCTTTCCAAAGGAATATGTCACCAACCAAGTCAAGAAAAAGTAAAACCCCTTTCAGTGTTATTTGTGTGAATGAATGACAAAAAATTAAGGATCAGAAGAGACTGCAGAATTAGAAGCATTATGAGGTGTTTTTATATTGTGAATCTGTGCTGTGATTGTTTCACTTTCACTGCTGATGCTCACAAACATTTCCTTTTATCTTCAACAAATCAAAGACAAGCACAACATGACAAGGCAACCTTCCAACGTAGTTGTTTTTCGTTTTCTACATGTAAACAATTCTATTTTGAATTGTTCCTTTGTGAAGTATGTGGGAAGGACCCCATTGTTCAATATAATACTGTTAATGTTGCTTTCTGTGTGAGAAATTCTCTGCATCATTCTTCTCAGACTCTTCTGAGACAATTTTTGTCACATTTGTGCTCATTCTTGGATTGCAACATTCCCTTTTCTATGCCAAACTTTTCACATCTTATTCCGATATGAACATGTGACCTGTCACAAATTCTGAAAAAAGCACACGCAAATGAATTTCTCTTCAAATAAATTAAATTTAACCTATTTTTTATTAATGGGAAATGATGATGGTGATGATAAAAGATATATAAAATTTGAAGAGTTGAAGAGATGGTGAAATGACATTGCATAAAATTGCTAACCATGCCCCTTAAGGGTAGGCAGGTATGTAGCAACATAGGAGTCTACTAAATTGGTAAAGATAAAAATCCAAAGATAGTGAATTTACAAGAACTTAGACCTCGTTTGATGCCATTGTTGTCTCTTTCGTGTGTCTTAGGGTTTACAACCCATGTTGGAAAACTGGTCAAAATCCAGCAACCTAAGTCCCTGTCTCTGTGTGGACACCACCCCAAACATAATTAACACTTTAAACTATGCTTTACCATTTTTCCAATTTTTAGGTTCCCATAATAAAAAGGTCGAAAATGTTTTAGATCTCTTAATAAATTTTAGAATCAGTCCATTTCGAAATTTTAGACCAATTTAGTCCTTTATTTTTTAAAATATGTGAATTTAATCATTTTAATCAAATTTTGTTAAATTTATTTGACATTTTAAATATGTTTCATAATAGTATATGATTTAACATTAAAGATAAAATAAAAAATGTGTCTCGCAGTATAAACAACTCAACTATAATCCTGAAATGCATACGAAACATCAGATCAACCTAATCAAATTTGATTAAAATAACTAAATTCACGTATTTCGAACAATAAATGACTAAATTGATTCAAAATTTCGAAATGGACTAATTTTAAAATTCACTTCACCTAATAAAAAATCATGTATTAAAATATAGCCTCACATTTATATATTACTTTGTTTTGAGTGAGTATATATATATATATATATATATATATATATATATATATATATATATATTAGAAACTCTGCTCTGAAACGTTCATTATCAAGTGAATCAGATTATAACGAGTATTAAAAATATACTATTTTGACACTTTAAATATATTTTTAATATGTTTTAAAATTTTAAAATAGTGATCATCATGATAATTTTAAGACACTACAGAAAAGACAATAAAAAATCAAAATCCAAATTTCTCTAAAATGTTACTATAATGAATTTCTGTATTGAGAAAATTAGCAAATAGTAATGGTAAACTAAAGAAAAGTATCCGATTTTTCAGAATCAAATCATCAATTTTAGGTTAAAATAAGTAATTTAATATTGTCATGATAAATGAAAAACTTTTTACTAAAGAATTTTTTTATTTAAATTTGGATTATTTTTTTTTATTTAGTTTAGTGGATTATACGAATCAACTTAGTTTATTGTAGATTTAATTTGAATGGGTCGGATTTTGTTTTATCGTTATTAATTTTTATTTTTATTTTTTTATCCGTCCAGATAAAATATGAGGTGAATTTGATCAACTTATAAGTTTTTATTCACTTTGTCAACTTCATGAAGTTAAGCATGAATAGAAATAAGATTTAAATATGTTTTTATCATTAATTTTTTATGAAAATTGAAATTAGTTTTTTTTTTTAATTTAAAAAATTTGAATCGTTTTTTATTTTTAGAAATACTAAAATTTAGTCCTTTAAATCAGATTTTTGAAGGTTAGTTGACGTTTCAAGCATGTTTCTTAGTTAACATTGAAACAAACATGGGTTAAAGTTAGACGATGTAAACAAACTAAAATATTACACTGATATATATTTGAAACGTCAAATAATCAAATAAATTTAATAAAATTTAGTTAAAAAAACTAAATTCACACATCTACAAAATTAAGGGATTAAATTGATTCAAAATTTCTAAAAAAGACTGATTCTAATTTTTATTAAAAGTTAAAGGATAAAAATACGTTTAATCTTATAAATAATATTTAACTTTTAAATCGGATATCATTATGATGGATAAGTACAACTTTTTTAATTAATAAAATACTTTTAACTTATTTAACATTTTATTTTTAAATTTGTATAATTAACATGTCTTTATTATTGTTTGAAATTAAAAAATATCCAATATTAAATTCTTGATAATATAATTTTTACTTTTATAAAAGAAAGACTTAAATACCTTTTTGATCCTCATTTTCTTAGTATTTGTTGCGGATGGTCCTCATTTTCACATAATGTTTAAAATGATCCTCATTTTTACCGAATGTTTAGAATGGTCCTCATTTTCGCAATTCGTGTTTTATTTGGTCATTTTTTGTAACATCGTTTAAATCATTAACGGAACATTGTGCAGGTGACACGATTTGTATTAGGGTGTGTTACGTGTACTGTACAGGTGGCTAATTAACGTTAATTTTTTAATTTAGGGGAAATTTTGCAATTAGGGAAATTTCTTTGTCTTCTGTAGACCCATCATAGGTTTGGATGGTTGTTTTTTAAAAGGAAAATACGGAGGTGAGTTGTTGAGTGTTGTGGGTAGAAATGCTAATGATCAGTTACTGCCCTTAGCGTATGCTGTTGTGGAAGTTGAAAATAAAGAAACTTGGACATGGTTCTTGGAATTGCTTATTGATGATCTTGGAGGTATTGACGTGTGTAGGACAATGACCTTTATGTCTGACCAACAAAAGGTATGTTTAATATATGTTCAATTTATTAATTTTTGTTTAATGTTGTAAGTACTAATAATCTTATCATT
>Ga0209589_1004812_pt1 | contig 23156 bp, 12 predicted proteins | sample CowpeawhiteBW_FD_187525 | JGI IMG/M metagenome (GOLD analysis project Ga0209589, IMG submission 187525) | Root nodule microbial communities of legume samples collected from California USA - Cow pea white BW (SPAdes) (version 2) | ecosystem: Host-associated > Plants > Roots > Nodule | place: USA...
ATATATATATATATATATATATATATATATATATATATATATATATATATATATGATTATATTTTGAAATATTAAGTTTAATTATTGTAAAATAAATATTGCACTTTATTGTAAGTGATATAGTTTTGATTTTTTTTTATTCTTTATGATTAATGATAAAGTATAAAAATAAAACCCTAATTTCCATTTTAAATATTTTAAAATTAAACTTTTTGGGGTGAGAGAGGCTCGAACTCTCGACCTCAGGATAACTCGAAGCTATGAGACCTACGCGCTAGCCAACTGCGCCACCACCCCTTTTGTGAAGTTATAAGATTTCATTTTATAAATATATGAAAATAGTATGTGGTGGATAAAAAGTTTTAGTTTCCAAAGTTGGGCTTACAGACCAAATTCATCTCACATTTTAGGTTTGTTGGAGGGATGCGACTAAATTTTGTTTTACACCGCTATTATTACTAACTGCAACCATACTAATAACCTAAAAGACTGAAATTTCTTTTTTCTTTTCATTGTGACACATTACCATTTCTCAATTCTGCTGCCGCCATTGCAGAGGAAGCAGAGAAAATGCATTGTGAAGAAAAACCTTATTTTAAAATGTATTTCATGTGTTACAGAAAATTAATTTTAAAAAAATTATTCCAATTTTTTTTAAACAACTCGTTCTGTAACGCATGAAATAAAAATGCATTCCAGAATTTATTCTATAAAATTTGTGCCAAAAATTCATTTCAGAGTGCATTCCTATGGTTTCGGAAAGCTTGTTGAAAAAAATTATTGTCTTTTATTAAAGATATGTTCTAGCAATTTTCAAAAGCTTACTTTTCGATCATAGATAAAAAATACAGCAGAGGACCGGTACAAACTTACAGAAAATCCAAATTTATTATTAATACATATATATTTATTATCGTAATCCGTGATTAACATTATTAGGAATCTATATATATATAATATGTATAGATTAATATTATTCTTCAATGACCAAGTCGTCTACACATAACATTTATACAAAAAAATAAAAATAGTCATAATCCTAATAAAAAAGTTAATTAAAAATGATTATAATCATTAACCCATGTGAATAGTAATCATTAGTCAAACTATAACAATTGGTCATGGCATGTTTTAATTTTTTTTTAAAACTAGTTAAATAACGAAATATTATATATATATATATATATATATATATATATATATATACAAAATTGGTTGTATAATCGGGTATAATTAAAATTAGTCATATAAATTATTAAATTATTAGTTAATCAATTTTGACTAAACGGCATTAGTAGAAACAAAGGTGTGATAGTGTCGGTTATTTTTATTAAATTTAGTTTTTTTAACTTATTAAGCATAATTTAATATATTTTATAATAATCTTTATTATTATGCATGGAATATGTTATTTACAACATAAAAATAATAAAAGTAATGTACAATATTATTAAAAATTTAATATAACCAATTTAAAAGTTGTAACTACTATGCTGTTTCTCTAAAATATCTGAGTTGTTTTCTTTTTTAACTTATCAATTTTACTAAAACTATATTATATAACAAACAGTTATAATATGGCATCTTTAGTATGATCCTAAACATATAACAGAGAATTATTTTTGCTATAATACTTCTAACAAGATGCAGCTGCAATATGACATCTTTAGCCTTTCTTTATTTGTATATATTTTTCTTTAATAAAAAAAATATGAACAAGTAGTGTTGAGTTGATCTTGAACTCCAGACTATTATACATCTTAATATTAGATATAATGAACCCTCTAATGATATTTTATTTTATTTAATCATTTTTAACTATGCATGCTTTTAGCCTTTGACGCCATGTACATGGATGTATCCACAAAGAATAAATGCTTTCGGAATTTCAATTTTCTTATTTTAGTCTCTCTCGTTATTTCTCTATAATACAACTCGTTAAATTAACTTTTGAAAGAAAAAAAAAAAACTAATTGTTTTATAAATGGGAACGACCTACCTAAATTAAGAAGGATTAAATATGTTTTTATCTCTTAAGTTTCAGTGAATTTTAGAATTGGTCTCTCTTCAAAATTTTATACAAATTTAGTCATTTATCTTTAGAAATGCGTGAATTTAGTTCTTCTTACAAAATTTTATTAAGTTTATTTGACATTTTAAACACATTTTATGATAATATTTGAGTTAACATTGAAGCAAAAATGTATCAAACGGTGTAAATAACTCAAATACTATTATGAAATGCGTTTGAAACGTCAGATAAATTTAACAAAAATTGGTTAAAAGAACTATTAAATTGATAAAAAAATTTAAGAGAGAGTAATTCTAAATTTCATTGGAACTTGGAACAAAAATATATTTATTCCAGTTAAGAAAGAAACACATATTAATAACTAATGACGGAAAGAGGACAAAATTAACATATCAAATGTTTCTTTGGTTAAAATTTTAATGATAGTTGATTTATTTGACTTTTTTGTATGATTAGTTCATATAATTCAAAGTGCATGACAAAAAGAACCCAACAAAATATGTCTTTTATATCTTGAATTTCTTTGTTTGTTCTAAGCAATTGTATGGTATATGATTTCAGGCTGAGCAAATAAAAATTGTAATAAAATTTAATTATTCCATCTTAACTATATAAAATGGTGTTCTTGAAAAGCTAAAAAGTTAACATCATTCTAGAGATGATGGCAGTGGAAGAAGAAAAAGGGTTTGCAAGTAGTGGAAGAGAGAAGGACTACACCAAAGATGGCACATTAGACCTCAAAGGTAAACCAGTTTTAAGATCAAATACTGGAAGATGGAGAGCTTGTTCCTTCATTGTAGGTAAATGCAACCATTGGGACCTTAAAGTTGCCATTTTTAATTTAGCTTTCTTTAATTTTAGACCCTTTATGTACTCATTCATTTAATTTACCAAAATATTAGATTAATTAAAAAAAGAAATTCTAAATAAGTCTTTAAAAGCATTACTCTTTCATTAAAGCCTGTAAACCTATTAACTTAGTGTTATTTTAATGTTTAAATATATGTAATAACATTGATAACAAGTCGCACGTTTTTTTAAATTAATATAATTGATGGGTTTCATTTTCCAAGACTATTTTTAAGAAAATTAGTATTATATATTAATTTTTTCCACACCCAAAATAAACATGACAATGTTATTATAGAATGACTATATATATTAAAAATGTTAAATATGTTTTTAACTGGAATGACTATATATTAAAAATGTTAAATATGTTTTTAATTTTTAAAATTTAATTTGAAATTGAAATTTATTTATGAAATTTTGGTATATTTTAGTTTTTAAAACTAAATTATGAAATTTTTAATCTAATTATGTTAAAATAATTTATGTGTTAAATATGTTTTTAATTGATCTTAAATTATATATGTTAAATGGTGTAAATAATTATATACTATCATAAAATATAATCAACAAAATTTAATTTAAATGGATTAAAAAATTTATATCAATTTACTTTTAAAATATATGCACTAAATATATCAAAGTTTTAAATAAAAACAAATTTCAATTTTGAATTAAAGATTTATAAACCTATTTAACCCTGTTAAAAATACACTTCAATCTTTAATATTTGTGTTTAAAAGAGACATTCTTCTTCAGAGTTTTTTTGTACAAATAGTTTTAGGATCATGAAAGGAAAAGAAAAGAAAATGAAGTTTCTCTTTGAAATAGAAACTAAATACTTGAACCGATGATAATGCAAAGAGAAGTGAACGAGTTTTGACTATGTTTGATAAACAATTGTAGGGTACGAAATGATTGAAAGAATGGCATACTATGGGATAGCATCAAACCTAGTGTTGTACCTCACGAAGAAGCTTCATGAAGGCACTGTCAAATCTTCAAACCACGTTACCAACTGGGCTGGTGCAGTTTGGATCATGCCAGCTGCAGGAGCTTACATAGCCGATGCCTTTCTTGGCCGATATTGGACCTTCGTTATATCATCAGCCATTTACCTTCTGGTATATATAAATTGTTCGTATGAGTGTAAAGATAAAAATCTATAAATTCGTTGAATTTTTTTATTGATAGTAATATCAATCCTTTACTGTGAGTTAAACTCAGATACTCATGTCTTGTATGTTTTTTCGATAATCCTCTCTTGAAAAACTCATTTGTGTATGACAGATAACTGAGTTTTAGATTATATATGAAATGGAGAATGTATGGACTATAATGGTTTTAATCCATGTTATAACTATAACATATGTTGCATTTAAACATTATAAACGGAACATGGTCTTGTATTTTTGGTTGCAGGGGATGTGTTTGTTGACTCTAGCAGTGTCACTACCAGGATTGAGACCACCAGCATGTGCTCCAGGCATTGCAGACCAAGATTGTCCACAAGCATCCTCATTGCAAGTGGGGATTTTCTTCTTTGCCTTGTACATCATTGCAGCAGGCACAGGGGGGACCAAGCCCAACATTTCTACAATGGGAGCAGACCAATTTGACGAGTTTGAACCAAAAGAGAGGTCCCAAAAGCTTTCCTTCTACAACTGGTGGGTGTTCAATATTCTAATTGGAACCATTTCAGCCCAAACTCTCTTGGTTTACATACAAGACAGAGTTGGTTTTGGCCTTGGTTATGGCATCCCAACCATTGCTCTAGCCGTTTCAATATTCATGTTTCTGCTAGGAACTCCTCTTTATAGGCATAGATTACCCTCTGGCAGCCCTTTAACCAGAATGCTCCAGGTACTTCTCTCTGCAGTGAGGAAATGGAAGGTACATGTTCCACATGATTTGAATGAACTACATGAGCTCAGTGTCGAAGAGTGTTATGCAAGTAAAGGAAGAACAAGAATTCAACACAGTTCTTCATTAAGGCAAGTAATCAAATTCCTCTTCAAATTGTATAATATCTCTTGTTTGAGTTGAACAGCTCAAGAATATTGTAACTTGACAAATGTGTGCAGATTCCTAGACAAAGCTGCAGTGAAGACAGGCGAAACATCACCATGGATGCTTTGTACTGTGACTCAAATTGAGGAAGCCAAGCAAATGATGAAAATGGTTCCTATTTTGATCACTACGTGCATTCCAAGCACCATAATAGCTCAAACCACCACACTCTTCATCAGACAAGGCACCACACTAGACAGGAGAATCGGACCTCATTTTGAAATCCCTCCAGCATGTCTTATAGCTTTTGTGAACATCTTCATGCTGATAAGCGTTGTGATCTATGACCGTCTTTTCGTTCCTGCAATCCGGCACTACACCAAGAACCCCAGAGGGATCTCCTTGCTGCAGAGACTTGGAATTGGACTTGTGCTACATGTTATCATTATGCTCACTGCATGCTTTGTTGAGAGGAAGAGACTTAGTGTGGCCAGAGAAAAGAACCTTTTAGGCCAGCTTGATAAAATTCCTCTAACCATTTTCATCCTCCTCCCTCAGTTTGCTTTGACAGGAATTGCTGACACCTTTGTTGATGTTGCCAAGTTGGAGTTCTTCTATGATCAAGCACCAGAAGCCATGAAAAGTTTGGGAACCTCGTATTTCACAACCACCTTGAGCATTGGAAATTTTCTTAACAGTTTTCTGCTTTCAACTGTCGCTGATCTCACCCACAGACATGGTCACAAGAGTTGGATTTTGGATAATCTAAATGCCTCCCGTTTAGATTATTACTATGCATTCTTGGCTCTTCTTAGTGCTATCAACTTCTTTTGCTTTGTGGCTGTTGCCAAATTGTACGTCTATAATGGTGATGAAACACAAATCAACAAGGATTTGGATATGAACCCTGATTCACCTCAGGACAATACTGAAATAAGCCAAAGTTCCACAACCAGATAACTGAAGGAATAAGGTGAAGAAACAAAGTGCGTGGTAGACTAGCATTTGTTATCTATCAATTACTTTCATGAATGGAACAAGCACAAAGACAAATTCTTGAATATTTTGATACTAATCATCTATGAGAGAAGGAGGAGAATGATAACTATCTATCTAAAGTCTTATATTATAACAAAAAGGAAAATGATTTTTTGACTATTAAATTTTGACAACTTTCTCTTACAACCTTAGGTGGCATCTTCTAAATGGTTTTCTATTTCTCCATTTTCTCATTCTCAATATTCCAAAACAACTTAAAAAATAACACATCATATGTTGTAAAAGAAATTGTCAAAATTTATTAGTCAAAATATCATTGTCCTAAGAAAAATTATTCTTAGTAACATAATCTTGGGTCACAAAAATTTGTACCAAACTGACAAGTCTTATAAGGTTCGTATCCATCAGATGTGACTCCCTTTTATCTGTTTATATCATGTCCTTGCTTATTTAACATTTCTGTTGATCGTTTTGTTAGTTTGCATGTAGAAAACTATATATCCGACAAATTTTCCTTTTAATCATCGAAAAAAATAACTATTTTAAGAACCCTGCCGTCAAACTTGTCTCCTTTTTTTTCTTGAATTTGTGACAGACTAAAAACAATCACACGGTTTTCCTGTATGAGAACATAATATTTATACCCTCATACAGATATATCTTATTTGATTATTACTAATAAACCTATAATCTGACATATATATATCTGGATGTATTTGCACAAAGAAAGTGCTTTCGGCACCTAAATTTTTCTCAGTGTAGTTTCAAAGTCAAGTTGATAATAGGAATGGTTCTCAGGAAATAAGAAGAAGCATAAGGCAGAGACACATAAGACGTAATAATGCAATTGATTAGTGACTGAAAGGGAAGAAAGCATATAAATAAATTCAGTGAGAGCCACTTTAATGAACAGAATTTTTTTGATGACATATGTAGCTCGTGGCTTTTGTGGCATGTCAATATCACGTTTACTTCTAAGATTTAACTGTAGCTAGATCGATAATTCAAAGGTGGAAAAAAAAATCATTACAAAAGAAAGATAAGGAAAGTGTGTAAGTAAGCGACAGTGAGTACAAACCAAATAGATGTTGATTCTTTTTTTTGGACTTAAGATTTCTTTGTTAGTTAGCTCATGCAATTGGACAGTGTATAAAAGTTGGTTGAGAAAGCTAAACTTCTAAAATCAGATTCCCCGCCTCTGCTATATAAAAGGCTCGCGAGAGAGGCTAAAAAACTTCCACACAGAGACTGAGGTGAAGTTCAAACTCATGGCAATGATAGAAGAAAAAGGCCCTGCAAATGGGAACGAAGATTACACTCAAGATGGCACAGTAGACCTGAAGGGTAGACCCGTTTTGAGAACAGAGACGGGAAAATGGAAAGCTTGTTCCTTTATAGTTGGTAAATGATGACTTAACATCTGAATTCCTCTCCTTTTTATGATGAATTGTTATCACTTTTGAACATGGGATATTCGTGGTTTTTATTTACAGGGTATGAAGTGTTTGAGAGAATGGCTTTCTACGGGATACAATCAAACCTAGTGATATATCTAACAAGGAAGCTCCATGAGGGCACTGTGAAATCTTCGAACGACGTTAGCAACTGGGTTGGTTCAGTGTGGATGATGCCACTTGCAGGAGCTTACATAGCAGATGCTTTTCTTGGCAGATATAAAACTTTTATAATTGCCTCGTGCATTTACGTTGCGGTATGATACGTGACATTTACCTTACCTGTGACTGTAACATAGTAAACAAGAAGAGTAAGAGTTGATAAACAACATTGGATAAACAACGTGGTTTTGCATACATTATTATGATTATGTTGACCTGTTTTTCCATGTTTTGTTTGGCTATAGGGAATGTGTCTGTTGACACTGGCAGTTTCACTACCAGCACTGAGGCCACCACAGTGTGATGAAGGCGAGAATTGCCCAGAGGCATCGTCATTGCAATATGGTATTTTCTTCTTGGCCCTTTATATCATTGCAATAGGCACAGGAGGGACGAAGCCTAACATTTCGACCATGGGAGCAGACCAATTTGATGAGTTTGAACCCAAAGAGAGAAGCTATAAACTCTCCTTCTTCAATTGGTGGTTCTTTAGCATTTTCTTTGGCACCCTTTTCGCCAACACTTTCTTGGTTTTCATACAAGAACGTGTGGGTTGGACCATTGGATATGGCCTTCCCACCCTTGGCCTTGCTGTTTCAGTGTTGGTGTTTCTGGTAGGAACTCCATTTTACAGACACAAATTGCCATCAGGTAGCCCAATAACAAGGATGCTTCAGGTCTATGTTGCTGCTGTGAAAAAGTGGAAGCTACGTGTCCCAGATGATCCAAAGGAGCTACATGAACTGAGCATTGAGCAGTATGCAAGTGGTGGGAGAAACAGAATTGATCGGAGCTCTTCATTGAGGTTAAAAAACTTATCTTTTTACCCTTTCAAATAAAACCATGTTACGTGAATCATTTGAACAATTCTTCCCGTTCTGTGGTTGCAGTTTTCTTGACAAAGCCTCTATAAAGAATGGTCAAACATCACCATGGAGGCTCTGTACTGTGACACAAGTAGAAGAAACCAAGCAAATGACAAAACTGATTCCTGTTTTGCTGACAACGATTATCCCAAGCACCTTGATAGTTCAAGCGAGCACACTCTTCGTCAAACAAGGCACCACTCTAGACAGAAGAATGGGACCCCATTTTCATATTCCCCCGGCATGCCTCAATGCGTTTGTAACTATCGCAATGCTGATAACCGTTGTTCTCTACGACCGTGTTTTTGTTCCTGCGATTCGCCGCTACACAAAGAACCCAAGAGGGATCACAATGCTGCAGAGACTAGGCATAGGACTGGTGCTACATTGCATCATAATGGTGATTGCATGCTTTATTGAAAGAAAGAGACTCAGGGTGGCGAGAGAAAACCACCTCTTTAGCGCGAAAGATACGATTCCTCTCACTATTTTCATTCTCCTCCCTCAGTATGCTTTGGGAGGAGTTGCTGATAACTTCGTGGAAGTAGCGAAGATGGAGTTATTCTATGATCAAGCACCAGATGGCATGAAAAGTCTCGCAACATCATATTTCACTACCACTTTGGGTATTGGAAGCTTTCTCAGCAGTTTTCTTCTGTCAACTGTTGCTGATATCACAAAGAGAAATGGTCATGGGGGTTGGATTTTGGACAATCTAAACATCTCTCGTTTAGATTACTATTATGCATTCATGGCCGTACTCAGCTTCCTCAACTTGCTCTGCTTTTTGGTTGTTGCCAAGTTCTTTGTCTATAATGTCGATGTAACACAAACTAAACCGGGCTTTGAGATGAACTCTGCATCGTCACAGCCACAGAACAATACTGGAGTAAACCAAAGCACTCCTCAAGCAGATGGCAAATCGTAGGAAAAACACCAACCTTTTAGGTATACAAAGGTTGCTTTAGATTTAATCATTCAAATCTATCTTCTCGTGACTCTTTCTTTCACTTAGCCTTGCCTTGCTACTTAAACCCGCTTAGTTAAAGTGAAAACAGAGTTATTTGAGTGTTGTCTTGCCTTTCAAGCTCTTCAAATGTCTTTTTTCTTGAGTCTCAATGCAACCGCCAACATTAAGCAACCATCTAAAATATTTTTTACTAAGTATTTTTTTTGACAAAATTACTGAATAGAATTTTTTTTTTATTGTTTCATGGAAGTTAAAAAAATAAAGTAATAAAGTTTTAAGATTTTTTTTATCAAAAATGGTTATATGTCAAAGTTTGTTAAACAAAACTTTATCAAAAAGTATATTTCCTTTTTTATTACTTTACAAAGTATATTTGATATTTTTTTTCTCAATTTTTTACCAAGTAGTAAGATGACAAAATTATATATTACCATCTAGTTTTGAAGTGCTTAAAAGTTGTTTGTATGTATGAGATCACTTGGATGAATTATTGAAGCATATCATAAACAAGCAAGCTAAATGCAGAGATTTTTGTTACTGGAGCAACTACAATGATATAAAAAATAAACAAAATCCATATTCGATTTTCTCCGTTTTTTTCATAAGATTGAACAAAAAGCATGTGGGAATGCATTTATTAAAATGTTTATATTGAAGAGTAATTACTAAATAGAGTAACTACTTAATAGAATATTTTTTTATTTTTTTATGAAAGTTACAAAAATAAAGTAATAAAGGTTTAGGATTTTTTTTTTTTACCAAAAAATAGTTGTTTGTCAAAGTTTATCAAACTAAACTTTATCAAAATATCATTTTTTTTCCATAAAACTATTGAAGCACTAATGATCAAGCACATACAAATGCATAACAAATTTATATTGAGAAGATTACAAGAACCTTAAAGTTGAAATAAGAAGATACATAAAGAGCAAGTAATAACATACCATATTCGAAGAGGACGAAACAAAATCACATTTTGCAAGATATTAAGAGTTTGAGAACTTAATAAATATATAAGTGATTTTTTTTATTAAAAAGTTAAAATTTATATAAATGGACTCCTTTAAGAAACAAAAAACATTTTTACCCATTTTTCTTTGTGAGTTCTCCTCTTTTATCTTCTCTTCTCTTTTCTTGTGTCTGTTCCTCCTAGAATTTAATCCTTCCTCATCTTTTTGAAGATAGAAGCACAAGTAAGATTTTTGCAACAAACCATACAATATGTTCTTAGCAATTTATACATATAAGTAAGTGCAATTTGCCCCTTTTGTTAGGAGTCGGTTCTGATTTTTAATACATGCAAAATTTTTGGGTTTGCATGTGATTTTTTAATGTTCTAGATGAATCCTCATTCTTTAATAGTCATGAAATCTCAATCTAATTTTCAGTAGGGTTTTGTTGTATATAGGGCAAGCTTGGGTAGTGTGTGGGTGTTTGAGGAAGTTAGTAGGCTCCTTCCTTGAGGTAAGAGAAGCTAATCATATATTTAACATTGATTTAAATGAATAATAGTTAATTTATTCTTGAAATGTTCGATCTCTGTTTTGAAAATAAATTTGGGGTTTATGAGTTTTGATTGTGTTTTAATATGGGTATCGAAAGATTGACATATGGGATTTAAAATATGGTAAATTGTGGGTGATTGTGAGAAAAAAAAATTGTTAATGTTATATGTGAATCTGTGATGACTTTTAGTGAGAAAAAGTTGTTATGCAGAATTGAGAAGGAGTTTTTGATGATGAGAAAGGATTTGTATGGTTCAAATGTGGGCTATGGTGTTTCTAATGCTTGAAGTTGATTCTGTGAAACTTTATACTAAAGAGTTGTATTTCATAGGAGTGATTTGTGTGTATGTAATGTAGATACATATATTTGAGTGAATGGTATCTTGTAACAGCAAGTGATAGTCTTAAGATTTGGAATTGTTTTATAACTAGTTTAGTGGATATCATTGGGCGCCCTAACCCTATCGTTGGACGTTGTTGAATAAATTTTAGGAAGAATCATCTCTATCTTACTCTTGTTAGCCAGAATTTGTTTGCGTTTGAACTTTTATTGAGTGATTAAAAGTTAGATTTTTCTTGAAGTAGTGATGTGGGTTGAGTCCAAGTAGTTATTTTCATAGGAAAGTACTACTGCTCAAGGTGTCAAAGTGTATTGATCGAGACTTTGGGAGGTGAAACTATCCTAACTCAACTAGTATCTTATTCACATAGATTATGATAACTAGGTAGTGTGAATCGAAAGAAGTTTCACATAACAGACGATATGATATGAAAGAAGATTATATTTAGAAAATTAGTGAGGTTAACCTCATTATAATTTAGTGAGGGACATTGGTCTTAGGCAATAGAACATCATTAGAAAATTGAGATTAAGCTTAACAACTGCAAAATTTTACCAATCAATTCAATACACTAGCCTTTAGGAAGGTTGTGTCAATAGTTATGTACATATAAATAAATATAGTACATATTTTTTTATTATAGTTAAAGATGATGAAAAATTTGTAAATGAGAATAAATGTGTAATTTTCTTTGTTTTGCTTTATTACGTGTTTAGTATCACAACATTGGAGAAATAAATCACTAAATGTGGTGTAGCCAAAAATAAAAATTTAACCAAATGAGATTCATATGGATAAAGCCCATTAATTTTTTATAAAAAGCAACAAAAATTTTATCCTATAATTTTATGAATTATGCAAATAAAAAAACTCATATATTTATTGCTATAAATTTATTATTTCAATCAAATAAAAATACAATAATTTCTTCTAATTACAATACATAGAAAAGACTTATTTAATAGAATAATAATATATTTATTAAGAATTATAGAGCAGAAGATACTATTATTATATCATACCTTTTTACAGTGTGATTTATTCCTTTCCTATACTCCTTTTAAATGCATTAACATTGTGGTAAATTTTGGAGCTGGATCAGGGCCTTCAAAACTAAGTAGTCTTAGTTTAATTAGAAGTGTTTCCAAACTTTTGAGATAAATGTATCTAGATAAAAACTTCATCTTTTAAAAAACTTTAAATTCATATGACAATTGGTTTGTAATAATCCTAACTTACACATTTAAATTATATATACACACCAATGTTAAGTATATACTATGAGACTTATAACATGTTAAGTATATACCACGAGACTTGTATCAAGTTAAGTATAACAATCTACAGGTAGTAAAATTGAATGGTTGTTACATACTTATAACATGTTAAATGTAACTATCAACTCGATTTTTTCTTTTTGAACTGATTCCCTTCTAAATTAGTTCAGGTCATCATATTAAAAGCATAATTTAAACTGATTTTGCACAAGACTACTTAAAAGACTGCTTGTATTCATCTCGACTTTGAGAGAACCCGTTAATTGTAAAAATGAACATGCAAAAGCATAGAGAACCAAGTTGAGGAATAACTAGTTAACCCTAAATACCCGAAACAATCTAACTACCTGATGCCCAATACAATCAATTCAAACTATACATGATCATTCTTTTGGCAGTGAACTCCCTATCAAGTGAGAAACAAACTATTAGCTACCCAATACAATTTAGTTAACAAAAGGCTGCAAGTTACATGCAGCAATTGATTCAAGAATCCAAGTGTGACCAATCACTTGTAAAGTATTGGCAGCTAAATCCTCTGCGTCGTTCAGTCTTTGCCAGAGAATTGATACTTCTTCCCCCAGCTTGCATCCTTGTGGGGGATCAAGGTTGTAAACAACAAGCAACTTTGGAGAATTCACTTTGCATTCTTGTCTTTGTGCTACCAATTCTTCCTTGCTTCTCAAAACAGCACCTCCACCCACTTCAATTAATTCTTCAAGATCTTCCTTATAAGTTGACACATAATCCCCAGAAAAATAAAACTTTAAGTCGCTGAATAGCTTTGGCTCCTGTCATCACAACAATTAGAGTATTAGTATTAGAACTTGAGAGATTTAGCAAGTAATTTAACAACAAATTCCAACGGTTTTTAGAAACCTCAAAACAGCAAGAAATATAAATGTCGAAAGTCAACAAGTCACAACTAAGCTAAACATAACATGTAACCTTAACATCCATCTAGATGCTTCCGTTGTTGAAAAGGAAAATAAGAGGCATTCTACAAGTTATTTGATATTACAATCTTTGACAGTGCAAGAAAAACAATCCATGCCCTTACATTTTACATGTACATATGATGCAATTAGAATACTTACATTGGCCAAGGCCTTAAGTCTGCCAGCTCTTGGGCCACCTTGACACCCTTGGTTGTCGACACTAATTTCATATGGTTCTTCTTCTACAGGATTCTTCTCTTCCATGCATGCTTTTATCCCTACAGAGCAAAATACATGGTATCCACATGACTAGAAAAATTACAAATAAGCATTAAAAAAATGTTCATCAGGCACATACGAAAAGTATGTATGACAAATATACACGGTTTAAATTTATAACATGCTGATGCATAGGTAGAAGTTTAAATTTCAAGCACAAACACAAATATCCCATGTTAGCAGACCAACTCCTGTAGGTGGTGGCTAGGTGCCGAAGACATGAAATAAATAAGATTAGTAAGATTAAATCATTCTAAACACTCTCCAGTCCAATTTTCATTCAACTACAACACAACCCTAGGTCCCTAGAGCCAGGATCCTCACAAGAGCCCTAAGATTACCAAACTTACAAAGAAGATGTTATATTAGTTACTAACCAGATTTAACACCACTTTGTGGTATTTGAAGATTTTCATGAGGTAAAAAAATGAATGGCTTGTTACCGCTATCAAATGTATAATTCAGATCAAGAGCAACTTTTACTTTAGGAGTCAATTAATAATATACAAGGGGACATCAATGTGAGTATAAAACATATTGATTTTGTTCTCATGTCTGTAAAAGAACAGGTCATCTTCCAAACTACAACACTCAAATTGAAGCCACCAAATACCAACATTTGTCCAGAATTATAATCAAAGAGAATATCAACTCAAATAAGCAAGATTGAAATAAAAGCTTAAACTTACAATCCAATTTTAGTACCCATCGTCCATTTAGAATGGCCATGAGAACTTTCAATGTCCTGGAGCATGCTCCATTAGCATCAGTTGATGCTATTACATGTGTAACATTTGAGGTCCAGAACTTCGTCACAGTTGCACCAACCTTGCTTGCATAATTGAGCAAAAGTACCTGCACCATCAATAAAGGAAAGAAAGTTCATATACCAATCTATTAAATCATGATACACAAAGCACAGAATGATGCAATATGCTCCTCAACAAGAAAAAACACAATACAAGTCTTTCTATTGATATCAGATTGTTCAACATGTCAAAAGATACGGTATCCATTATTCACATTTTGCAATCTTGTAGAGGCCCCAATAAAGAAAAACATTAAAAATACGTAGATAACAAATAAACTCAATCACAGCAAGTAGACAACTTGCATACTAACCTTTTCCTCGTTTGATAAAGCAGATCCACAGAAAACCATATTTTTACCATCATCCTGTGAAACTTCAAGAGTATTTGAGTGGTGCGGTGGCCTGTGTACAGGAGTTACTCAGTAATAGTATCTAGTCTTGATGAGAAATTACAAATATTCATAAGGGTATTATGACAAACAAAAGCAGCAGTTATATATAACCCAAAATCCACTATGTAGTAAATGGTTGAGTATGACATTTGAGCACTATATTAATTATGAAAAATTGTCTAGTTTAGATTACAACCGTAGCATGCATTGTACATTAATCTTTGGTTCAAACTGTTAACATCAAAGGTTGAAAGTTAAACAAACAAAACAATTTGAAACCCTGAAAAATTCATCACAGCATAGGAAGAAAAAACAATGTAAGATGCTCAAAATAACTCATGACAAGGAAGAAAGCATACAATTGAGGCAAATTGGGATGCTTCCGAACTGCCTGCTTCTTAGACCTGGATTTCTCACATGGAAATTTGACGTTTGAATGGAGAGGGCAGAGCAAAAGAAAATCCTCCTGGACCAGTGAATGTCCCCAAGAAGTTTAGAGAAATGCAAAGAATCACAGGTACATTTTATGTAAATTCTATAATAATAGCTTTAAAATGGAAAGGAGCTTACATGATCCCAACGACAAGTTGAGATGTCAAGTGCACAAGGAACATGATAAGTTCTTCTGCATGATTTGACATAGCAGCCAAGAGCAGCTCCCTTCAGATTACATTTACTGCATTTAAGTTTTGCTCCCCTTGCCAATTCTGCCTTGAGATTCTTAACCACTTCACCAACAAAGTACACTTGTGGTGCCCTGGATTTCAAAAGTTTACATCACATCTATCAGAAAAATGCAAAAAGAAAGGCAAAAGATACTAAAAATGCAACCTGGTTGAAATGTAAATGGTTTTGAACAAAACACGGTCAAGCAAGATTCAGTGCTGTTTCTAGGTGGCTCCACAAATCAAACAATCGAAATATAGACTAGAATGCTTTAATAATGAACAATGCATAGAAGTATCAAGTTAGAATACCAGTCAATGCAAACTCTATGCACAGGTATAACATTTGGCTTCGTTGCTGCATCTCCAGTAACTAAGTTTCCATTAGCATAATGCAGCATTGGTCCAGTAGCCTACAAAAATTCACCATAAAGACCAAGAAATAGTTTCAGCCATTTGTCCATAAGCATATGCAGCATGAGCATAACAGTTTTCAAGGAAAAGAGAATTAAAAAAGCAATGTGTAGGATTGGTGCATGCAAATATTACCTCAGAGGTTTTGGAAGATTGGCAAAACGAACAAGTACTTCCAGTTGGAGAAAAGTCATTTGAAGTATCTGCTGGCAATTGTGCACCAGGGACCTTTCCAGATTTAAGGCCAAGAATTTTATGTCTCTTGGGATCCCTTTCAAGACCCTCAGTTTCAGAGGCTGAACTTTCTGACCTTAATTGTCCCATTTTCTCATTCAAATTTCCATTTCCTGTACTAGCTCTCTTTAAGGACGAGTTTCCCAGTCTATCAGGAGGTAGTTGCTGAAATTAAGAGTTTGAAAATGAGAAACCAAGTTGATAAAGGATTGGACATCCAGAAGATTTAACTGTGTATTGACAGGTAACCATAAACAAGAGTGTGTTTTTCTTACATGCTCACTGTCTTGATCACTGCAGTCATTATCTGAACCTTTGGTATCACAAAAAAGAGGGCTATCTGGGGCTGATTGTGTCACTTGATTCACATCCATTTCCACATGGGAAGATTGCATCACATTAGGCTTCCCTCTCCCATGAGAGAACTCAAGTTCTTCAGCTTTGTCATGCCCTGCAATCTTGGATTTGTGATTCTTGACAACCCCAACCTTGTTCAAATTAGGCAAATTCATAGGAAGCTTGCGAGCTTGTATGCTGCTAGAAGTTGAATTAAGAACTGCCTGGCATGGCTCCAAAACCCTCTCGTCACCTACATCAACAATTTTAAATATATATAAATTCAGCATCAAACAAGGCATAATTTCTTTTCTCAATCAATTGGAAAAGCTCTCCAAAAGTAAAATGAACTCACCAGAAGAATGTTTATGAAACAAACTTGGACAAAAGGTGGCCTCCAAGCTTTTGTATATTGCTACCACATTTTCCACAAAAGGCACATGCCTTACATCTGCCTCCCACAACCATCACATCAAAAATATAAGTATAGATATCAATAAAAAACATTGGAAACATATGTTGCAAAGACAAGTAAGAGGAAATCATCAAAATTTTATCCTTCAAATTTCACACTCTCTAAAATTATCTTAAAAGATAAATAAAGTATATAAGTATCCTTGAACTAATTTATATATCTATCAATTTAGTCCATGTATTAACATACTTTACTGATCACCAAGGACTGATTTGAAGGATTTTCCCACGCTTGAAAAACTATTCAGTATCATTTCTAATACTACAGGGTTTACATACACAACTTGATCAGTTTCAGAACTGTAGTACTTGTCTAGGAGTGAAATTGATAACCAAATTGAAAGAAAAAAAGAAAACAACAAAACACACCCCGGTACTTGATCATGCAGCACACATGCATGCGAAACTTAGCAACAAATTACCTGTTTGAGCATACTTTGCATTACAAACAGCACATTCAGAACCAGCGCCAGCTGCTGCGCAATCAGCTAAGCATGAACTACCAAATATTTAAATCATCGTCATTAGTGAATAAAGCCATGCAACAAACAAAATGACCGGCATATACAACACAACAAAGAGAAAGAAGTAACGAACTCGCAGAAAAGGTGGTTGCATGGAAGTAACACCGGTCTCTTGAATAAACTCAAACTGTAAGATCCAGCGCCGCCACATGCAAAAACAAAAACAGCAGCAAATCCATTAATCAAATTAACTACTAAAGATACCAACAGTAGTTTAAATTAGCTAAAGTAGCAGCACAAACAGGAAATTAATTTAAATTTAAATTATACAATAAAATGAAACAAAGTAAAATAAAAATCTGCAGCTGCAAAGATTCAAAGATTAAAAGAGGTTTGGAGAGAGAAAAATTCACTAACCAGAGAGCGCACTTGAGTTCAAGAGCGAGTTTCTGGAAGTGAAGCATCCATGGATTGAGAAGTTTGGTTTTTCCGGCGCTAGGTTTTGTGGAATCCTCCATTTTGTTTTTATTTGAAAATAAAAAAGGGGAGAGATGAGAAGAAAGAAGGTCGCGTGGAAGATTACTGAAGTGAGATTAGAGATTTTATTTAGTTTTCATGGGAGGCGGTCTTTTCAGAAATGATGTATGAGATGAAACGTGGACGTCTGAGATTTGTTGACTGGGCGGCGATAGATTTCATTGGCGCCTCTCAAGATGACGTTTTCATTTGAAGCCCGCGCCTCTTTTCTTTTTCGCTCTTTACTTTCTTTCAAGTTTTCATTTTTGCCTTTCCACTACATGCAATTCCCGCTACCCCTCATCTTTTGAGATGATGATTTTGATGTATACAACTTGTTTATATACATGACATGCGTTTAAATTAAATATAAATAAATGTAATTAATTACACTTTATTTATGTGAAAAAAAGTTTATGTCAATTATACATTATGGCTGACATTTGTGTTCTTTGGAAAAACTTAATATACACAATAAATTAAGGGTGTACTTTACTCAAATTTCACAACTTAATTCGATTCAAATTTTTTGAGATGAGTTGAGTATCTAATTTTTCTTTTTTAAATAGATTGAATATGAAAACAAGTAGTATCATATCATATATCATATGTTCATAAATGAACAGAAAATTATAAATTGAAATTTTATTAGAATTACACGTCTGTCTAGACAAAAGTTAACCAAGTAGAGTGACATTTTTTTTCCTTGTGGAATTCAATTCGTGTTTTACATAGATTGAGAAAGTATGACAAGAACGTGTGCTGTCTACATCAAACTTTTAAAGTTAGAATAGATATTATATAAAAATCTTAGTTAATCATAATTAATGTTTTTTTTTTCCTTTTTTACGGGCAACGTGGGTATTTTTTCTTTAACATCTCTTTGATAAATTGATTTGAGTGTTTGTCAAATAAATTTGATCAAGACAGTTTTCCTAATGAATCTTTGTAATGGCTTAATTGCAACTTGCATTGATTCAACTTTATCTTGTGACACTTTCTCAATTAATTTATTTAGAGAATTTGTATAAAAAAAACAAATATTATGGATTCTATCATTAGGTCAATTTAATATCAATTCCATTATTTAATATGTGATGTGGCATTGTTGTACACCTAGTATTCTTTTCCCGAAACATACAAAAAAAAATAATGACTTTAAAAAGTACAGATTTGTGGCAGGTGTGTCACTGGTTCTAACGGTATGTAAACATAGATGCAGGGTTTTAGTTAAAAGAACTAACAGACCCAACAGACAAACATACATAAGAATCACAATGAACAAGTACATAAGTTTAGATCTTGTTGTAAGTGTAAGTTCTATCACCGAATTGTGACCACCATGCCCATGACTTTGTACTTATGTTTTATCAATGTTGTGTGTTTGTTGAATTCACAATCCTCGCATGCAGTTTTACAATAAGTATGATTCTTTTTATTGATTTTTGTACCTTATGAGAAAATTGAAATTAATAAATAATTTGATCTTTATGTTTTCTTTAACACAAATTTTAATATATCATTCGAATAACCGTGATGTCAGCGTAATAAAAATAATTTTTCTTTTCAAAATAATTTAAATGAGTCTTTTCTAAAAAATAAGACCATCGAGTAAAAAATAAACATAAAAACAAACACAAATCAAGACTTAAATATATAAACTAAAATAACAATTAAGAAAAACTTATTAATATTATCTGATATCTTACAACTTAAACTATCTTCATCAAGTTGTGATAATAGTTGAAAAAAATAAAATCATAAAAAAATATATATATATATATATATATATATATATATATATATAACACCAGTACATATATATAATTAAAATGTGAAAAAAAAATCACTAATTACATTTAATTCTAATAAACTTAGTCATTAACGTAAAAATTATTTTAGCTTAAAGCTAAGATGACTTTGAGTCAAATACATTGTGATTTAAGTGTGAAGTTGCGTAAGAGAGGAGAACCACACTAGAAAAAAAATTCATAAGGTAAGAGGAAAGCTAATTTCATGGACAAACTTTCATGTTTACTGAGTGAAATTATAAACTATGATATAAAGGGTGACCACAATAATATATGTGTTAAATTGAGAATCTTGCATGAAATGTTGGACTTTGTCCAATAGTGTTAGTAGTGGTGATAATTTTATGAAGGAAAATGGTACAGTGACTACCCAATTTGATTACCCAAGTTACTACCTTACGTGGAATATAATATTTCATTTTTTTTAATTGAAACAAATGGAGTGGCACGTGAGTGGTGGAAATCTGAAATTAAGTTACCCTTTCACATGTTGCCTTCAATTAACAGCCCTCCCGTGAAATTGAAAAAAGAGGGAAAAAGTGAAACTGCAGAAACTTCGCAGGCAGTGTTTCGGCTTCCATACCAACTGTTTTCTTCTCCATCGCTCCAGTGCACCTCTGAACTGCCACACCCCTTCGAAATCCACCGCAGGCACGAAGTCCACCATCTGTTTCGAAAATCCACCAGCACGACGAAGTCCACCGTCCTTGCGAAGACCACCGTGCCTGCGAAGTCCCCCGTCCCTGCGAGGTCCCCCGTCCGTGCGCAGTCTAAGGAACATTGTCAAGGCAAATAAAATAACAACACATAAAAAAATATTTTCTTCACTTGTACAAGTGGTTGAATTTGATACACTTTTCTCATTTTTTCTGTTTAATAGGTTTTCAAATATGACATTAGCCCTCCAACTGAAGAAGAAGTAAAGGCTTCTTTGCTTGTAGTGCGACTTAACTATGTTCCGAAAAAAATTGTCGATCAAAATATGGAGACAAATGTGCAATCTGATTTAAACGTAAATCAAAACATAAATATGGATCATGATGTGGGGGCAAATGTCGACACCAACAACCCACCACTTGTGTCGGTCAATGTGGACGAAATACTACAGAAGATGGTTCCTCCCTCAACTCAAAGTCCTTCTTATGAACTTGGGGAGACCTCTAAGGATGAATCATCTACCTTGGATAATATTTCACTTAGTTAGCTCAAAACTATTTGATGTCTTTTATTTCCATGCTATTTAAATTTTGATTGCGCATTGAATGTTGTTGTTTGTACTTTGAACTATCAAACAATATTTGGTTAAAGAAATGTAGTAATTGTCTGTTATTGTTGTTATTATGCAGACCTCTTTATTCACCTAAGCAACATTCACTGATAAAATCGAACTGCATATGATATTTCTGCACACTCTGACTGAATAATCTGTTGACCCCTGATGTATTATCTGGTGACCTGCCCATAACATTTTGCACAAAAAAATGAATTGGGGTCTGTTGCATGGGCAGCAAAATTGTTCCTCACTTATAGTGACAAGAATGAGCCTCAAAGCATGTGTGCAGACTATGTTGAACCTAATAAATATTGGTGCGACAAAATTGGTCCACATAATTCACCACACATAAATTAAGTCTGCACGAAATATCTGGTGACCACACAATTGATAACTGGTGACCTTCCCTGAACTTTTTGCACAACTTATTCACCCCTGCTATGTTACAAGGATGTCCACAACTAAAACCTTAAGGATGTCAGGGAATACCTCAATCACAATTAGAGTACGTATATACACTCCTAATACAAAAACCTGAGGAATAATTAGCCCACAAGTGCTTGAGCACACAAAACCTAACATTGACTGAATAATCTATTGACCCCTGATGTATTATCTGGTGACCTGCCCATAACATTTTGCACAAAAAAATGAATTGGGGTTTGTTGTATGGGCAGTAAAATTGTTCCTCACTTACAGTGACAAGAATGAGCCTCAAAGCATGTGTGCAAACTATGTTGAACCTAATAAATATTGGTGCGACAAAATTGGTCAACATAATTCACCACACATAAATTAGGTCTGCACGAAATATCTGGTGACCACACAATTGATAACTGGTGACCTTCCCTGAACGTTTTGCACAACTTATTCTCCCCTGCTATGTTGAAAGGATGTCCACAACTAAAACCTTAATGATGTCAGGGAATACCTCAATCACAATTAGAGTAGGTATATACACTCCTAATACAAAAAGCTTAGGAATAATTAGCCCACAAGTGCTTGAGCACACACAACCTAACATTGAGTGAATAATCTGTTGACCCCTGATGTATTATCTGGTGACCTGCCCATAACATTTTGCACAAAAAAATGAATTGGGGTCTGTTGTATAAGCAGCAAAATTGTTCCCCATTTACAGTGAAGAGAATGACCCTCAAAGCTTGTGTGCAGGCTATGTTGAACCTAATAAATATTGGTGCCACAAAATTGGTCCACATAATTCACCACATATAAATTAAGTCTACACGAAATATCTGGTGACCACACAATTGATAACTGGTGACCTTTCCTGAACTTTTTACACAACTTATTCACCCCTGCTATGTTGCAAGGATGTCCACAACTAAAACCTTAAGGCTGTCAGGGAATACCTCAATCACAATTACAGTAGGTATATACACTCCTAATACAAAAAGGTCAGGAATAATTAGCCCACAAGTGCTTGAGCACACACAATCTAACATTGACTGAATAATATGTTGACCCCTGATGTATTAGCTGGTGACCTGTCTATAACATTTTGCACAAAAAAATGAATTGGGGTCTGCTGTTTGGGTTCCATTGCAAAAAATTATAAAATACAATATGTTGTATTCACTTCAATATTATTTTACAAACCAAAATATGTATCCTAAACAAAACGGTTGAATATCAGTAACAAGTCTTCACTAACAATTTCAACAAAGTTGTATGAAATACAATTGTTTCACAACTACCATATGTAAATGTGAATTTAACATAATCCTAGCTGAACTCTTAATAACACAAAACAACATTCATCTAAATCAACTATTGACTACGTTTCCTCCTGCTATATGTTGCAAAAGGAGTTCTTAATGAAATACTCTTGAAACGCTTCCTTGGATCATCCCTGCGTCTTACATACATATTGCTTTGTTGTATTTCCTTGTCATCCTGATATAGACCATTTTCTTCTTTCTCAAGTTGATCTGTTGATGTCTCAACAAAATTACCTTCATCAATATCCCCAGATTTATGTTGAGCAATCTCACTGAATTTTTCTTCACCTATGTCAGCAACACTAGATTCATCCCATTGATAATAATTATCTTCAACCTCAT
>Ga0209589_1004815_pt1 | contig 23149 bp, 14 predicted proteins | sample CowpeawhiteBW_FD_187525 | JGI IMG/M metagenome (GOLD analysis project Ga0209589, IMG submission 187525) | Root nodule microbial communities of legume samples collected from California USA - Cow pea white BW (SPAdes) (version 2) | ecosystem: Host-associated > Plants > Roots > Nodule | place: USA...
TTTTTTTTTTTTTTCATTTGTGAAGGAAAAAAAAGCAAATTTTTTATGTCACTTGATAATGAAATATTGTTTAATAGTTAACATTATTTTTTATCATATGAGTCTTATATTCATTTTTTATGATTATGAGAGAAAAAAATGATTGTTCTATATGTTTTTCCATAACTATCTTTTATTTGGAACTTGATTGTCATTATTTTTTTTAGTGACTTAATTTTTTTTTAATTAAATTATGATAAATTATTTTTTAATCTTAAACTTAAAAAAGACATAGATATATTGATGCAGAATAAAAGAATGAAATTATTTTTTAAAAGTGATAAAAAGAAAGTTATCTGTGGCGATGAAAACAATTCAAATTCAATACCGTATCTTAACGTATCCTAAATTATGATACAAATGATCATATTGTTCAATTAGAGGAACATGTTTTATATTAATTATTTGGAACGTGTTTATATTTAGATTGAAAAATAAATAGTTGAAAATTTTTGTTTTAATTCAATTATTGATAGGTTCAAAAATCTGAAAGAACGAAGGACAATCCTTTGTATATGTGTGATTTCTTTTGTAGGTACAATCATACTAAATCAGTTATTCATTTTTATTTTTATTGTATTAGTGACAATAATTAAATATATAAATTTTGAATTTTGAATATATTATTTTGGCTCCCCCAAAATTATTAGTCAAGATCCACCACTGACTACACTTACTTCTGTACCAACTCCATAACTTGTCTTAGCACCAATTACATACATCGCATCAGAGGTTGTACCTATTGATTACCTAACTACCAGATTTTGTTTATTCCTCTTATTTTTGTTCATTTGTTGCTTTTATTGCCTCTATTCATCTTCTTCATGGACCTTCATCCTATAACGAGGTTGTTTGTGATCCACTTTGGTAGAATGTTATGGTTGAGGAACTTATTGCTCTACATCAGACTCAAACATGGGATCTGGTTCCATTGCCACCATGAAAATGTCCTATTGGATCTTGACGGGTATACAAAATCAAGAAAAAATCAGATGGCTCAGTTGAAAGGTATAAAGCTAGACTTGTTGCTAAAGGATATACCCAAGAGTATGGCATGGATTATGAGGAAAACATTTGCTCTTGTGGCATAGATGACTATTGTTCGTACCTTGATTGATGTTACTTATATTTTTCAATGGAAGATTTTTCAAATGGATGTGAAGAATGCCTTTTTGAATGGGGATCTACATGAGGAAGTCTACGTGATTTCACCGTCGAATGATTCTCACAAATCTGGTGAAGTTTGCAAACTTCAAAAGGTCATCTATGGTCTTAAACAATCATCTCGTGCTTGGTTTCAAAAGTTTCCTACAGTAATTGTATCTCTTCATTTTGTTGCTAGTCAACATGATTCTGCATTATTTGTTAGGAAAACTAATGTAGGACGTATTTTACACTTCTTCCAAAGGTTATCTTCTATCTCAGTCCAAGTATAAGATTGTTGAAACTCCTTTTGAGACAAGTGTATGACATACCCCATCAGATGGTATTCTTTTGACTGATTCTACTTTATATCAAACTATTATAAGGAGTCTAATTTATCTTATTGTGACTTGTCCAGACATTGCACAAGTTGTTAGTGTTGTTCTTCTATTCTTAGGTATCTTCGAGGGACTCAATTTCAGTCTCTTTTTCTTTCTTCTATGTCGACTTTAGAGTTGCATGCCTATCGTAATATGGATTGAAATGATGATCCTAATGATTAAAAATCCGCTACTGATGGTGTATTTTTTCTTAGTGATTCACTTATATCATGAAAGAGTAAGAAACAAGATATTACATCTTGATCGTCCATAGAAGTTGAGTATCGCACCATGACTTTGACTACTTGTGAGATTATTTGGCTACGTTGGTTACTTGTAGATATGAGTGTATGTTTGAAGGATGCTACAACTATACATTGTGACAATAAAAATGTTATTCATATTACTCACAACTCTGTTTTTCATAAGCAAACAAAGCATATTGAAACAGATTGTCATTTTACTCGTGGTCATCTTCAACCTGACATTATATCTTTACCCTTTGTTCATTTGATTCTATTGATTTTAAATATATTTACCAAGTCACACTCTATTTTACATTTTCATTTTTTATTTGACAAACTCTCTATATATTCAATCATAACATTGTGAACTTGAGAGAATGTTAGAATAGACGCCTATTTTAGACCTATTTACTTATAATTTATAGAGTTAACTTTATTTATATATATATATATATATATATATATATATATATATATATATATATATATATATATATATATATATATATATATAATATACCTCTTATAACATTTTATACACACTTAATATTATACTATCTTTTCTTTATATATTTCTTAGTTTTCCACGTACACTACAAGAGATTCTCTAAATTCGTTTACTGAAAATATTTGCTTCTCCATAATCATCTCTAACATTAAAGTCCTCACATCATTATAAGGGTTGCTCGAGTCCTTCAACACTGCGAACATGTCTTTCACCTTCCCATACAGCGACAAGACACGCATGTTGAAAGTCTGACCACGACATATTACTCTGCCCACATGTTCATGTCATAACACTAAATCATTATCCTCTATTAACGATAATCTAAAAACCATACTGATTTCTTTTAATAAACACTAGGATCACATTGAGTAAAAAGAAAAAGACAAAGAAGATACTAAATGTACAAAATAACTTTTTTAAACATAAAGATGTTTTCTTAAACAAACCTTACATAAACATCCATCTATCTTTCCTTGTCGGATTGAACATTCCAGAAATATTACGAATTAAACAATTCAAAAGAGAAAAACACTGTTTCGTTAGATAATCTCCACAAAAACCCAACATCTTCCTCTGTTTATGTCATCTAGCGTATCCCTTATAGAGATTCCAGACTTCCTAAAGATCTTAGGCGGCAACCCGCTAATATCGTTATCATCGTCACAGAGCTTAGCAGCAAAGGTACAATGGCAGCACGGATGCAAAAGAAGTACAACGAAGAAGACACAATGACATCAATAGCTTTTGCGGCAGCAACAACAAATAAAGGTATTTTAATCTTCTTAGTAGTATGACGATGTAGGTAGTAATCATTGGAGTGCAGTAAGAAAGATCCTACCCGTCGCTGAGATTCTATAAACATGATAATTACTATTCCATTTAGTTTATTTATATTTTACATCACTTAATAGTTTTATATATTACCTGAGCACCGTGACTAATTTTTTTAATGATTTGTGTATTAAGTATTCTCTTCTTTGTTTACAAGGTCAAGTCTAAGCCTGGCTTACATGCAATTTCTAAATATGTCTGGATAATGCAACAATGTCATGTCAACAATATGAACATTATGCACAAGTTCGCAAAATCAAAAGAATAAGGATTAGTAACCAGTTTTTCATGTTTCATCAAATGTTCATCTTCTCTCCCTGTTCACGAGCAATGGAAGCAGAGAGAATTCCAAGATCGCGATTTAAGACTGTCAATGCAGATTCACATTCAGATATTATTCGTGTAACAGAGGAAGGCCCATCAGATGTCTCAGAAGAACCAAAAGCAAGAGCTGCATGTGAATCTCGAAGATTCCGTAGGTTGCCCAAAAACTGTTTCAAATAATCACATAAATAAAGTCGGTGAAGGCAAGTATTTTTTCAGAACATAGGTCATTTAACAGCTCAATTCTCTCACTTGACAAAAACATACCAACATGAAAATTTATGCAATGTTCAGTGTAAACCAATAGTATAAACACTAATGGATAACTTGTATGCAGAAATATTAGCAACACATTTTCTAATACAACTATTTTCAACATTTGAGTTAAAATTTATTAGAAATCACATTTTTCTAATACAAGTTTTCAACAAGTTTTATCAAACAGTAAAGTGTGTGCTAAGAATCTGTTCCAACACTTTAACTTCTACAGGTCAAATATTAAAAAAAAAGGTTGGATTGAAAATGTTTCTCATAATTATAAAATTTCACATTGCTTCAAAATCATTACAGACTCCATCAAATCATATAACAATCAGTGTAGCATCGAAAGAATTAAAAGATCAACAACTAGATAAATTTACTAGTTTAAACATCATGTTATTTTGTGTGAAAGAACAAGATTGTAAGGTAAACTTTGACAAACATATTTGTTAAAAACATTACTAAAAATATTAAACTCTGTATATATGAACAAAATTATTCTCAATAATGAATACTATGTACAATATTGCCCACACAATAGGTTTACCACGTTTCATAAATTGGGAAACTTTACTCGGGTGAGCCTTAAGGAGGTTGAATTGTTAAGGAATTTTGTGTCCATAATGAACGGGCTAACTTTACGTAGCAATAGTATCATAGCCTTGCAACGATTCCAATGTCTCGAGTTCCAAATTCACCATGTTGTCAGGTGGCAATCTCTACAAGAAGGATGTTTGTGCCAATTTCTACAGGAGGGATGTTTGTTAGAGAATTTTGTGTTAACCTTTTCGTAATAATGGTATCATAGTCTTGCAACAATGTCTTGAGTTCGATCCTCATTGATGTATGAATATTACTGTAATGCATAGCAAATCACATTAGGACATAAAATATTAAATATTCACTCTTCTCCATATATTCAAAATATAATAGACCAGTGGATATAACTTATAGGAGAAAAATAGACCACTGGCAAGCCTATCAGTAACCTCCTTTCTTTACCAATACACAAAAATACTTTCCCTTTTATAAAACAATTAGGATTAGATAAGATTTTTAGAGAAGTTTTAATGGATTAGCTATTAATGATTAATAGTACATGTTATTTACAAAGAGAATTAGACACAACCAGACCAACCAATTGCTATGCTTTAGCACATTAACTGGTAGTTCCAGTTCAGCTAATTTCCTATAACCCTTTCTGCTTTAAGCCTTGACTTAAAATATATAGATATGGTCCACAAAGATAACTAAAATCTGTTCATGAATGCATCAAGGTAGTCACAAGAATTAAAATTCCCTGATACAACATCTGCTAATCTAGGCAACTCTTTCAAACAGTAGTGAACAGGTAGCACTATAATCGGTACATATAAATATAATTCAAAAACACTATCATAGCAACTTTTTCCCAAGAATAATGTAAAGCTCAAGTATACTAATAATCTTTACCATATTGCGATCATACATTGCATTTCAAACAAAGAACTATAAGCAATAACCCAAAACAGGGTCATCGCCAAAACAATTCAGAAGGTACACAAATGACACAGAAGAATATAGCTTGAAAGATCGGAGAACAACTAAGAAAAGATCAATAAGTACAGTATTATGAGCAATAAGAGCAGGACCATACTACAAATTGTGTATATATGTGAAAGAATACAACGTAAAAGAAGATATAGAAAAATTCTTATAATTTGCTTGTGAGGTAAGCATTTCCTCTTACTTATTTACATTATTTTAGCCGAATACCTAATTAGTATGGGATATCCACACACATCCTCACACTGAGGGCTTCACATTTCAACCATGAAGTTTATAGACTTAAAACGTTTATTAGTGGTTGGTAACATCGTGATAATGGGTGGCCATATGCCCAACAACAACTACTAGAATAGGATCCAATACCATCTTCGAATTTAATTTTGAGTTTAACTCAATCCCGAAGCTACCTCACAACAAGACGAAGGTTGCTCCCTACTTAAATACACTATTTGATCATATGATATCACTAAACAATACTAAATCTCTAACAAAAATAGAATACCAAAACTATTCAAAAACTCCAAAGGCTCAAAACAGAAAATATGGAATTTAAAATGTCCAAACACATGCACTCAGCAGTCTGTCTTTTTATAAGCTCGCTTAAAATTGTAGTCACCCTTAAACTATCTTAATTACATCCTCTTAAAGTTATTTGCCAAAGTCTCAAAAATGTCTACCTTACGTAGTGTACAACCACCAGAAATGATTGATATCCCACATCAACTAGAAATATGGTCAATGTAGTCCTACCATATAAAACTTGAGCAATCTTAAACTTACAAATTAATTTTGAGACTAAGTAAAGCCCAAATTTGGCGAGTCTTTTACACTTCTTATAGCAACAAATTCAGTAAAATAGTAAGCAAGAAATCAAAATGACTAACCTGAATGGCTTCTGTATCTACAGTTGTCGTAATACCCAAAAACTTGGCAATCTCTGCTAAATCTGCAAATTGCAATTCATGAGAAACAAAGTTACTATAAGAAACAATCAAAAAGTGTACAAATATTTATTTAAAAAATAATCCACCTACTAAAAAGAGATACATTGTGCATGATGAAGATGAATGAAAAAATTAATTAAATTTACACTCAAATGCTACTACTTCTAGATTAAAAAAAAATTGATTGTTTCACCAGAGGTTTATATAGAAACATGAAAGAACAAATTAAAAATATTTTACAAAATGTGGAATAACAAAGCTCCAATTAGCATAAAAAGGATATGAAATTGTTCTTTTGCAGGTTATACACAGAATAGAACTAGAAAACTACACCATTCAAAGATGGTTGACTTAGGGTGGCACACTATAACAAACCAAACAGCACAACCTTGATAACACAACACAAACATCTTTTTTCTTCTATACATATAAATGCTGAAGTCTGCACAAATCACAAACCTAGTCACAAAGAAAGCTAGGATACTAGGTTGTGAACTAGCCATTGGAAATTTAAAAACACAAAAATAAGAAGACTTACACTGAATTCGACTTGTCTCTTCATCACCATCAAGACTATCCCCTTGTAAGTTTTGTTGAGAAAAGGGTGACTTATCACCTAAAAGCCTGTTGTAAGCATAAGTACCAAAACATTTCTTCTTAACATTGACAGGAATACTTAAAATGTACTTAGCAGTGCTGCACGTAGGCAAAAACCAGACAATGTTGGAATCGCTAGGGTTAAGTATTGCAGGAAGAGGGCAGAAAATAGAAATAGTAGTATTGGACATACAGAAAGGTAAAGGTTTTGTTTTTTAACTTCATTTGTGCTAGGTAGATGGTGTGAATGCGTAGCTATTAGCTAATCAGAACCCTTTCAAGCAATACATGTAGAGCCTGGAAAAAAAACGGGGAGTGGGAAACTATTTGCACCTCTGAATGGATTTAGACAGCCAGCCTAAAATTTCCCAAAACTTATTTAAGAATGTGCACTAAGTCCACAAGCACAGTAAATGCATATTAGAACCCACAACTAATCATTTAAAACCACGCATACGAGACACGCTACTACGCCTAACTTTTGTGTCAATATGCAACGGGGTTCCAATATAGCATAAGTAAACCCATGTAAAGTCATAATGACGGTTGTATAAATGACAAGTACTCAGTCTAAGACCCAGCAACTCCAGTTTCTACCAACTTGTTTTCGGGCAGAAAAACTTCCTCAAATACATAACAGATAAATGGACTCACAGAAGCAAAACAAAAAATAGGATCCCGAAAGAAGAGCCACTCCAGAAGGGCATAACGCTCCATGCCAGCAAATAGGAGCGACTGTGCAGGAGCATTCGCTCTAGGATAATTTAGGTCTGCCAATTTCTTCCAAATCTCTTCCATTTGCCTCGGTGCCATCTTCTGCAGTAACTTTTTTCATCTTATTCTCACACTTCCTCCTTAGTACGGAGCAGGTCCTTGTGCTCCTCTCAGAATACACTAACATAAAAAGCGAGACAAAATTACGTCAATTTATGTGACAAACTCAGCATCAGTCACATCAGTTCATAGATCTGAATACTAATAGAACCACAAAGTGATTGCATTTTAAAACCATTTCAAATGCCACCCCTAGAAGAATAAAAAGCTCCAGAACGATCCGGAAAAGAAAATCAAATTCTATGACCAATTCAGACGCAAAAGTTTGAAAATTGACAGTAGTCAATGCAAAAAAACTAGGGATAGTAAAACGGGTCATCCCGGCACGTTTAAGCCCGACCCGATTTTGGCCCACCTAAAACAGGCTGGACCGGGTGGCCCACCAAGCATAAAAGGGTTGAATATGCAACCCGTCCCGCAGGCTGGCCCACCAGCTTTGACTTTTTTTTTCCAGAGTCCATTCTGGAGGCCCAAATCAGGGTACTGGAGGCAAAAAATTCTATAAATAAAGTCCTTAATTCGAGTATTGTGGATGATAAAAAAGTATAATTAAAAGAAATAAGTCACTATGGTTAGTCAGATCCCCATGAATAATATCATATACGAAAATAAAGCACTATGAAAATTAACACAATAATGTTTCATTGAAAAATCTTCATAAGATCTGATGTGAATTAAGATCACCAACATCATATGAAAGCAGACTCTAATGAACACAGTAATTACTACAAATGCAATTGATATCAATGCTGAAACATGCTAAAACTTTTTACCAAATTATGCATTAATGTTGTGTGTTTGACTGAAAAAATATTCTGAGGTCCTACAAAACCATGAATTGGTTCATTATAAAAGGCAGTTGAAAATGACCATGCTATGCAGAAACAACACCGTGCATCAGCCGCAAAACATACCTGGTTCAGAAAGAATCAAATTGTAACATAGTTAACTAAAAACTACACATCAGCCGCAGATTGTTTTCTGACAGCTGTTTGTTCAACCTGCAGGCAACATATTTCATCATAATTTATGGCTGCATATATAACATAGACAGTGATCCATGATCCAGTGCTGTCCAGTGAAGAAAAATACAATCAAAAAGCTCACTGCCTCACCACCATTATCCAGTGTGTGCAGTCCAGGAAAGCATCAGTAAAATAAAAGCATAACAAAGTGTTTTACATGCCTGAACACAATCATCAACATTTGGAGGAGGATTAGTAATTGACTCATCCATTATAAGTTACTAACCACCCCAAGTTCACCAAATCCTAACACAAACCGAATGTCATAACTCAGTAAAAACACAAATGTGTACTCAAACAGCAACACAAGCAATAATTACGGCAGACCAGTAACAAAATGTGTACCTAAACAGCAACACAAACAGCAATTACGGCAGCCCAGCAACAAACAGCTCAAACTATTATACTATCATGGAAAAATCAGGGAGCAGCTATCCACGGCAATCCACAAACAGCAATCAATCAGAGAAAGAAATACCTCCAAAGAAGCCGATTACGGCAGCAGCTATCAACAGCAGTTACAGCAGCAGCCAACGCCAATCAATCACGGCAACAACTTCAACTGGGGGAAATCGAAATTTCAGATAGGCATTTCGAAATTAGGGTTAAGGAATTTGCAAATTAGGGCTAGAAATCGCAAATTAGGGATGGAAATGGCGGATTAGGAACGAACCTGTTCGTGGTGGTCGCCCTTCGTCGGAATCGCCGTCGACTGGACGCCGTCGTGCTTTGGTGGCTGCGTTGCGTTCGTCGCCGTCGAGTTTCGCGGTGGACGGTGGCTGGTGGCTGGCTGTGAAGGAGTAGAAAGACAGAGGAGAATGAGAGTGTTGTTCTTGAGACGAGAGGGGACGGTGTTGTTCTTTCTGAAATTCTGATGCCTCACTTGCATACCATTGTTACATTAATTTTTTAAATTAAATAAATATTTAGAGTAACAAATAAATGTTGTTTAAATATAATTTTTTATTATAGTTCTAGTTTGTAAATACACATTTAACATTTATTATTAAGTAAATAAAATTCATTCCACCTAATATGAAAAAATCTTAAATAAATTTGTGGATGAACAGATAATATTAAATAAGTAAAATTAGTAAAATGAATAATAATAGTAGAATTCAATAGATTATAATATTTTGTAGATATTCAATTTGATTCAAAAGTGATGTTTTAATATTCATAAATTCATAAGTATTTTAAATTTTATTTTTGGTATAGTACTTGTTATTAAAATTTATTAATAAATTATAGATCATTACAAAAATAATCATTAAAATCATATATGTGATTATTATTAAAGGTTTAGAATATTTATTTTACTAATTCAAAATTACAATAAACTTTTTCAAAAAAAATATATTATCTACAAATCTATAGTCCAAATAATCTGTCCAAATTAATCCATAATTCAACTAACTAATATCTGACTAATCCAATTTCGTCATATTATTCAACCCAATTCTACCATGAATAGGCTTACTAACATTGTTTATTTAGTTATTATTAATTTTTAATTTATTACATTTTTATTTTTCAACATAACTATGCATGAGTCACATGAACAAGTGTGATCAAAGATCTCAAATTTGGTCATTTATACCATCAAATCTTTTGGTTCTTGGAATTTGGAATCTTCAAACACGAACATGATGCACACGCTCCACATGCATTCTTCTCTTACTAATGCTCTCATTCATCAAAAACCCGCAACAAGCATTAATGAATCAATTAATTCAATTCCATTACCATCAACTATGTTTCTGGTTTTCTTTCATATATGTGGACTCCATTTAACTAACCTAGCTAAGTAACAAAAGTTCATGTTGTTTTGTTTTATATTATGAATCAATCAAATGGAGCTCTTTATATTATGCAGTGAAATCTTTCATGAGTTCCTTCTCCTCCCTGCTAACAAAGAATTAAATTTTAGTAAAGCACTACCATAAAGTTTAAAGAAATAAATTAAATGATGAGTGGAAGACCAATTAAATTAGGAAACACACCGTGCAACCAAGACCATATCACAACAATAACACCTCCCACTGGAACCATGGCGATCGTGAACCTGGGCATGACAGGTGAAATTTAAGCTTGTATTTATAAACTGAAAAAAAAAATGTGAAATAGACTTAAGTTCAGAAAAATATAATTAGATTTGATTAATTTATCTTTCTATTTTATTGATTTATCTGTCGTTACTTCCAAAGAAAGAGTTACTCATAAAGTAATTTTATCTCTTCTATTTGTAATTAATTTATTATTTGTTATATATACAATTTAAAAGATAACATTATTTGTTTGTGTTAATAACATTATGTTATTGCAAGTATCCCCATTTGAATGGAAATCAGGATGAGCATCATCTTCCCCAAGTCATGATCCCTAATGATCAAAGGAAACAAAGCAGATGTTCAATGCAACAATGGTAAGCAATCAAGTTATCAATAGCCATTAACACTCACGCCTAAAAGTAGTAGATGCAATTTTCTCTACCAGGAGGTACATTAATATTAAGTTCTATATAATAATTAGTTAATTTTTTAAATATAGGTCCCAAATTGGTGAGTGCAATATCAAAGTTAAATAGACTAGGAGAAAGAGGCTTAGTTCAAGCATCCGCTCGTTGATCTATTGCAGGTATATGATAAACTTGAAGTTGGTGAGTTAAGACTTTTTCCATGACAAAGAAAAGATCAATTTTAATGTGTTTAGTGAGAGAATGTAAAATGGGATTGTGAGTGACTGCAATTGCATTCAGATTACCACAATATAACACTGGCACTATAAAGGAAACAATTAATTCAACAAAAAGAATTTGGATCCAGGTAATTTCAGCAGTAACACTTGCTAAACAACAGTATTTTGCTTCATTGGATGACTTAGCAACAATAGATTGTTTCTTTGACTACCAAGAAACGAGATTGGGATCAAAATAGACGGTTGCCCCTGATGTAGAACGTTGATCATCAATTTTAGAGGAGGCCTAATCAAAATCACATAGAGCCTTGATGAGAAAAGGTTTCGAAGAAGAAGTTGCTTGAATATGTAAATCATGATTGTAAGACCCGAGAAATTTAAATAATTAAATAAATTATTATTTAATAAATGCGGGTCGTGGAAGTCTTTATGGCATTTAATGTGGGTTGTTGTAACATGAAAAAGTACTAGCTCAAGTGGTTAAGAATACTTTGATTGTATGAAAGGACTTGAGTTTGAGTCCTATGTATGCTAATTGTATGCTATATTAATAAGTGTATTATTTTAATGTTATGTTTGAACTGAGTAGTGATAATGTAATCCTAAAATTATAGAAATTATCATAAAACATGAATTGGTTGAATTGGTTATGCATTGACTTTGTAATTAAGTGGTTGTGGGTTCAAACCTTACTAAGAATGATTATAACTTTCTTTTTGCCAAAATTTCCTTTGGCATGGAGATGAAAAGGCAGAAAACCCTAGCTGCCAAGGGAGGTAGCTTAGTGGGCTGGGAGACAACCAATAATGGTCTTTGAATGGACATTAACACCTAATTCAAAGCCATTTTCGTTTCCCCTATCATTAACAAGCATTAAGGCTTAGTTAAGGGTCTAATTAAAGAGTTTTTGGGTGAAGAAAGAGAGAAAAACGTGAAGGGGTAAAGAAAAACGAATTTGATAGTGGAAAAGAGGGTCTAAAGGTGAGTGTTATGTGGAAATTGATAAGAGCATCAAGTGTACCGGGAGAAGGCCAAGGTTGGACTAGTGGTGGCACAACAGAAGTCTTGATTCCTCCATTTTGAGCAAGGATTAGCAGGTTAGGGGAGTTCCTTCACGTATATACATGCTTTATGATTTTTGGTATTGTAATGTATGATCATGATGCCCTGCATAATCCCAAATCGTGGTGTTTTCGAGTTTCTAGAAAAATTCCTAGAAACCGCCTAGCGGATTTGAATGTGCCGCCAGGCAACGCATGAGTAATAACCCAATCTTGGGTTTTTTTGAGATGAACCGCCTGGCGACAATGGTGACTCCGCCAGGCGATGCGAACACTGTGAAAAACGCTATTTTTCGTACTTTTCGCGCAGCAAGAACCGCCAGGCGCCAAGCTTTGGTTTTAATAAGTGTATTATTTTAATGTTATGTTTGAACTGAGTAGTGATAATGTAATCCTAAAATTATAGAAATTATCATAAAACATGAATTGGTTGAATTGGTTATGCATTGACTTTGTAATTGAGTGGTTGTGGGTTCAAACCTTACTAAGAATGAATATAACTTTCTTTTTGCCAAAATTTCCTTTGGCATGGAGATGAAAAGGCAGAAAACCCTAGCTGCCAAGGGAGGTAGCTTAGTGGGCTGGGAGACAACCAATAATGGTCTTTGAATGGACATTAACACCTAATTCAAAGCCATTTTCGTTTCCCCTATCATTAACAAGCATTAAGGCTTAGTTAAGGGTCTAATTAAAGAGTTTTTGGGTGAAGAAAGAGAGAAAAACGTGAAGGGGTAAAGAAAAACGAATTTGATAGTGGAAAAGAGGGTCTAAAGGTGAGTGTTATGTGGAAATTGATAAGAGCATCAAGTGTACCGGGAGAAGGCCAAGGTTGGACTAGTGGTGGCACAACAGAAGTCTTGATTCCTCCATTTTGAGCAAGGATTAGCAGGTTAGGGGAGTTCCTTCACGTATATACATGCTTTATGATTTTTGGTATTGTAATGTATGATCATGATGCCCTGCATAATCCCAAATCGTGGTGTTTTCGAGTTTCTAGAAAAATTCCTAGAAACCGCCTAGCGGATTTGAATGTGCCGCCAGGCAACGCATGAGTAATAACCCAATCTTGGGTTTTTTTGAGATGAACCGCCTGGCGACAATGGTGACTCCGCCAGGCGATGCGAACACTGTGAAAAATGCTATTTTTCGTACTTTTCGCGCAGCAAGAACCGCCAGGCGCCAAGCTTTGGTTTTCTCGGAGCTAGGCGCTACAGATTTTTCTAGTTTGTGCAGTTTTCGTAAAATTGCGTTTCCGGATTCGTTAACCATCCGATTTAGGTGAAATTTTAACAAAAGATTTATAACATGTTGTTCTTCACTTTGAACGGTGGAGATTGGAATTTGATGTCTGCAGCTAGAGATATACATCACTCATGATTGGTTGTTTTAATTCCCTAATAATATGATTATCAATGGATGATTAAGTGTGCTTAGGTGCTGGTATGGCCTTGATTGACGAATGTATATATAATATATATAGATGTGTGATTGATGAGTATGTTTTTAGTAGTGCTTGGTGAGCCATGTTGAATATATGAACATATATATGTTAGCTCGAATGTATGATGTTATAAGTGTGTGAATAAGACCACTATTGAGGATATCACTATGACCGAGTGTTGCATGATCATGACGGGTTTTAGGAAAATATGGGAACATGATAATCATACTTTAAATGTAATGGAATTGCGAGGGCATGCAGAATAAGTATATAACTTTCATTGTGTCTTTTGTGGGGTATGTGAATTGTAAGCATGCAAAGGGTTGGTAAAATGAGAAGGGGAAAGTAAAGTGTGTGTTGGAATTGATTTAAGAGGTAAGTATATATGAATTATAAAAGAGAGGAATGTGTGCTTATACTTGAAAGATGCATATGTGTTGTGATGTTGTAATTTGGAATATATGAATGTGTATGTTGATTTCTAGATGTTTGAGAATTGAATGGTTGAATTCTAGGAAATGAATTAGAGTACCTAAAACCAGTAGTGTCACATTACTGGTGTAGCGCCTGGCGGTGTAGACTGAACCTTCAAGCGATAGTAGAAAACAGGAATGTCTTATAAGTTGTGGCGCCCGACGGTGATGTGGAACCGCCAGGCGGTGTGTACTGCCATTTCGCCTAGTCACGCTTAGGCTACGTTAGGCGATGATGTAGTGGCAGGGTGCGTTGTGATATGTTTTGCATGACTTGTTGTGTTGGTCCTGGTCTGGGATATGCTTGATGTTGTCATGAGCGGGTAGGTTCATGATTGGTGATGAACATGTGATTATATGTACGGGGAGGTTCATATCCTGATACTCTCGTGTGGGGATACGAGCGGAGAGGTTCATATGTTCCGTGCTCACACTTGAGAGATGCTGCGAGCGCGGAGGTTCGTAGCTAGTGGATCACGTGTGTTGGACTACGGGCGGGGAGGTCCGTAGAATTGGACTACGAGCGGGGAGATTCCTAGAGTTGGACCACGAGTGGGCAGGTTCGTGGAAGCATTGGAATCCCTAAAACTAGCTTGAGTATGTACCTTGTAGCGTAGTGTGCTTTTCTTGTTTTCGTTATCATGCTGTGATGTGAAACTTGGATCAGGGGATGTTGTGCCATGAGCAGGTAGGTTCATGGATGGTGGTGAACACGTGATGATATGAGCGAGGAGGTTCATATCCTGTTACTCTCGTGTGGGGATACGAGCGAGGTAGGTTCGTATGTTTTGTGCTCACACTTGAGAGATGCTGTGTGTGGGGAGGTACGTAGCTGGTGGATCACGTGTGTTGGACTATGGACGGGTAGGTCCGTAGAGCAGAACTACGAGCGGGGAGGTTCGTAGAGCAAAACTACGAGCAGGGAGGTTCGTAGAGGCAGGACCACGAGTGGGCAAGTTCGTGTGAGCATCATAAACCTTGAATCTGAGGCTAACTATTGGTGTGTTGTGAAGGTTGAAAATCCTTGGGGATTAAGGTCTTAGCCAAGAACTAACTAGAATAAAATAATTGGGTGTATTGTTAAGTTTATTAAATTAACTGATTGTTTATTTTGAGCTCACCCTTTCTGTTTGTGTTTGGGATGATCGTGTGATTCGTTACGCGGGAGCAAATGATGTTACAAGTGATTCTGGTGATGCATGGAGACGGAGAGAGGACTAGCTTGGGGGTTCTTGAGCTAGAGTTTTTTTATGATGTTCTTTCACTATGTTCGATTTTGAAAACTTGTAAAAAGATTATTATTTAGTTATGTTTAAATTATGGCACGTTGAAAAATAATTTGAATTTTCCCGCATTTGGAAATAATAAAATTTTGTCGATTGATTTTCTATATTTTATTTTATTTATTTAATTAAGTAATTTTCAGTAGGGGTGTTACAATGATGAATAGAGCCTTTTAAGTATCACAATATATGTTTGACAACAACCCAATCCGAATCCAACGAAGTAGCCATAAATTGACACACTTTATTGACAACTTAGCTCAATCTGGGTCGAGTCACTGTGACATTCCCAACTCAACAATATGTCTATGTTTTCTCTCAACAACACCATTTTGATTATGTGTATGAGGAAAAATTAGCCTATGAACAATACTATGAGTCTGATTGTATGAAGAAAGAGGTCTAAACTCACCCCCCAATCTGTTTGAATACTCTTCAGTTTGGTATTAAGCTATAGTTCAACCATGTCCTTAAATTGTTGAAAGACAATAAAGGTTTCAAACTTATTTTGCAGAAAATAAATGCAAGTAAACTTAGAGAAAGCATAAACAAAGCTTATGTAATAAGAGAAACCATTTGTTGACACAACACTAGAAGGGCCTTATAGGTCACTATAGACTAGTTCAAGCGGAACAAAATAAACAATTTGAGATTAGGAAGAAGGTAATCAATGTGATTTGCCAACACAACAAGCTAAACAAAACTCAAACAATTTTTTTATTGGATATGAGAATATTACAATCATTTAAAACAATATTGAGTACATTTGAAATGGATGACCCAATCTAAGGTGTCACAAAGTTTGAGAACTAGGAGCAACATGCTCAGATGACCATAAATTTACAATAGAAAAACTTGGATCAACACTTTTAATGTTAGCAGTATTCAGAGACATAGAGTAAACAAAGAAGGATGGTTGAGTAGCAGATTAGAAAGTTTGTAACTCTAGACAAACATAGAGGATATCAGGACCCAAGGAACCATGAAGCAAGACCTCATTAGTGGCATGTGATTTAACAACACAATGATTAGGATGAAATTCAAAGAAGACATGGTTGTGTTTACAAAATTTACTAACACTAATCAAATTCTTGGTAACAGATGGAACATGCAACAATTTGTTAAGAGCAAGAGGAAAACTGGAATTCAAAGGTGAACAAATTTTTGTGAAACATGATGACTGGACAGAAAGACCTTGTCCATTTCCTATGTATATCTGATTTGGATTTTCAAAGGACTCCAACTGTTGAATATTTTGAGATTCTCCAGGAACATGAAATGAAGCACTAGAGTCAAGGATCCACGTAGTGAGGTTCAGATTTTGATTCTCGAAGCTAACGAGCATGGCACTAAGAACATAATTTTTGGTTTGTGACACATTCTGTCAAACATTTAATGTGTTTGAAGAGTTAAGAAACACATGCCCTTGAAGGCTTAAAGTTGAGTTAGGTTGATAGTCAGAATCATATCGATAATGACATACAACCGCAGTTTGGCTAAATTTCAAGCAAACTTGGCATTGGAAGTTTGCATAATGACCTCATCCTCTACCGCTGCCTCCTCGGCCAGGAGTGCCACGACTAAAACCAACACTTCCGTGATTATAGACATGGTTGTTCGATCAAAATTACCAGATCGATTAGAATGGCCAGTATAGCTAGGAGCGCCTCTGTTAGCAGAATAATTGTTATTGAAATGCTAGACTAGAGGGCAAAAATTCTTTGTCGGACTGTAACTAGATATGTCTTAAGCAATGTTAATCGAAAGAGATTCGAGTAAATTCTTTTGAAACTTTTCTAACCATGACTAATGCGCAAGAAGTAACGCCTCAACTTCATGAAGTGGAAAAGGATCAAACTTGCTTTTGATAACAAAATAACATGACCATAATCTTTTGGTAATCCTTCAAGAATAGCATCTTGGTGTTCGCGAGGTACAACATGATCATTGCAAGTGCTGAGAGCGTCAACCAAGCACTTAATGCGAAGAAGAAACTCACATATTGATTTCTGCTCAAGTAATGTAGTGTGAAGCTCTGTTTGCAACTATACACCTTTCACACGCGTCTGTTTTTGAAAGTATTCATGAAGTTGTTTCCAGACTTCATATGAATGAGCACAACTGATCAATCGAGACAAGATTGAAGAAGAAAGAGTCGATTAAAGTCAAGATAGAAGAACCTTATCTTTCTGTTCCCAAGTGCAGTACGCTGGATTTTCACTGCTTGTTGCAGGATAATCTTCAGTAAGAAAGGATTTCCACTTGTTGCTGCCGTAAAAGAAAATTAGACTGACTCAATTTCTCAAATATAGGATGAAAGGAAGGATTATAGGAGGTTAAGAACGCAGGTATGCGATGACTCCATTAAAGGAGATTTCTTGCTCTGGATACCATAATATGAAAGAAGAAAACTAAGATAAATGGTACACTTTTAACAGAAGGTTGACCACACCAGTAGCGTCACTGCTACTAGTTTTTTTGGCACATTAAGACAGGTTTTAAGGAACCCAAGCACTCCACATGCAATCATCATGACCAAAAATGCTTATTTAGTCATAATAACATGACTAAATCACAATCCAACACAATCATATACATTATGAATTCGTTACACAATCTCTTTTACCAAGTAAAGCATGGCATTTAGATTTCTAACCAACACACAATTTACACATAACATAAAGTGCTCCAAATGGACACTGTTACCACACCACTATAAAAATAACACAACTCGTATTACCCTATTTTCTTCCATTTAACACATTTTAAACAAAGTTTAGCCCCAATATAAAATCCCATGTCTAGCATTTGTCCCCTTCCCAAAGCCCATTGCCAAATAGATCAATCTCCTTTACAAAAATCCAGGTAGCATCCCTAGAACACCCAAAGTCCACCCTATGCATCTAAAATACAAACTCTACCATTTCACTAGTAGGTCGCCTAGTGGCAGGATGCGTACCGCTAGGCAATGCATAAAACCTGAGCAGTACCCAGTTTTTCTCCATCTACGAACCTAATTTATTTTCCAATTCAATATCCACTTTACAAATTACACATAACAACAAATTAAATTACAAGTCCAACAAACATACCCAAACAATTGACGCATACAATGGCTAAAGCACATGATAGAATCCGCACCTCATGCTTGCACCCCTTTCCAACCATATCATGAACCACTCATTTTGATACACATACTCCATTGTCAAATTTATAACTACAGTAACATTCCTCATCAATTTTACACCATCACCCATTCTGAAATACATAAGAAACTTGGCAAGAACCATATAAATCACAGAGTCCACTAAAACACAAAAAATAGCTAAATAAAAAGTATTGTTTGGCAGGTCTTCATAGCCACCAGGTGGCTCCTGGGAAAACCCAGAAAATACGCACAAAACACATGTGTCGTCTGGCGGTTCTTCAACGCCACCAAGCGGTTTCTGGAAAATTCCATAAACACAAAGAAGTTCAGAACGAAAATGATGGGAAAGGCACCTCAATCATCCCTGCCCTTTACACTCTTCTAACTCAACTCTTTAGGGTTCTGAACTCCCTTATTGGCAACCACACGGAAATAAGTAAGTTCTCTTCACTTTTCTAACCCTAAACTAATTTAATTAAAATAAAAACGAAATTAATTTAAATCTAATATTTAATTTGGTCCTTAATGTCTAATTAAGTCCAATTAATCCCTTTGTCTGTGTCCAGGTTCATAGAACTTAACTTTAGCTCTTTACCTACCCAAATTCGTCACCAAGGCAAAAATAAAATATTATGATTTTGCTCTAGCCAAGGTTCAATCGTACATCCTTCCAAACCATCAAGCATAAGCTCAACCACGAAACCAATACATGTTTCATGATAATTCAAACTCATCGTTGATTTATATCATCACTCTCCATGCACAAATATGCATACAGAACAATAACAATTAAATTAACACACAATTGGCATACACATGATTCAAACCCAAGTCCTTTCAATATAACCAAGTACTCTAAACCACTAGAGCTAGTATTATTCTTTGTTTTCTCTCTCCATATTAATTAGCTTAGAGGTTCCTGCTCTTGCATTAATTAAATAAACATTTATTTATTTATTTTTCCTGGATCTTACATTTATTTGTCTAAAAAGACATGTTAGAGTACAATTTGTCATATTGAGAATGAAAATAATGATAGGTTGATGAGGCATCATAAAGATTAAGAGGATTGTAGGACTTTTGACCTAAAATATCCTAGTTTTCCTTCAAATCTTCAAAATGTACAATTGATCTTAGCAAGTGATGGTTTGATACCTTTGGATCTTTGAGAAAAAGTTATAGTATTTGGCAATTAATTCTTGGAAGACGAATTCCAAGTCATTACATTGACATCTACATATAACCCCTTGTAGCAAAGTTGAAAGAGTACTGGAAAGAAAATATGTTGAAACATATGATGCTTCAAAGAATAAAGTGTTCGTAATGTGAACGTGTCTATTATGGACCATTCTTTACTTTCCCAATCTTGGGATGCTTCAAGATGTAATACTTATACTAGTCTTCCATTTAGTAATAAATGATGTTTTATTGGTCATCATCAATTTTGTCCAGAGGGCACAAATTTTGATTGAAATGAGTTTAATTTAATGAAAACATTAAGGATAAAAATCCATCTAGAAAATTATATGGTTAAAAAATTTATATTAAGTCAAGAATATTTTTGGAAATCTAAGTGTGAGTCTAAGTCCTACATTGAGTAAAAATGAGAAAATTGAGCACCATATAAGGATTAAATTCATAAACCTATCGCTTTAAGGTTTTGGGTTAAGAGTGGTGTCAATCCCTTATGTGTGGGTTGAACTCATGTCTCATTAGTGTTGTATCTTCACGATGATCCTCTCTCAAAAGACCCAACAATAAACATCACATTTAAGAAGAAATCAAAATCACTACAAATGAAAAAAAATTGTGGAAAAAGTGCTACCATCAATTAAACTCATTAATAGAATGAGCAAACGTATTATTTCAACTTCCATTCAAGGAGTTTAATTTGTGGCAATACAATTTAGATGAGATAATGTTGAAAATAATTTATGTGAAAAATGTATTGATATTGATCAAAGAAAGATTCTTGGCTTTAAAAGTCATTATTTTTACATTTTAAGGGAGCAATTGCTAGCTTCCTTCGTTACAAATGTGTTGCCTCTCCCAGTTTTAACTATTTTGGTTTATTTAGGCATATCTTTTAAGCTATTAAGTGCATAAATATTAAGTCTAGATGAATTAGCCAAGCGTAAGGAGCAAATTATTCTCATAATGTATCATTTAGAGATGTTTTCCTCTATTATTCTTCATAGTTATACTTTAAGTTTTGACACATCTAGTTAATGAAGCCAATTTTAGGGGACCAATATATTATATATAGATGTATTTAATAGAAAGGTGTGTTAGTTAAAGGTAAAATGGCACAATCTATTTCCTTGTATTGAGTTACATCGAACGTTTTGTTATTCATTCAATAAAAAGTCATTTCTACAATATCATGATGATGATAAAACTATCTCATTCTTTAATTTGTTTTGCACAATATAAGTATAATACACGAGAAAGGAGGTTGAATTGTCTATTTAAAATTTGTCACAACTTTAATAGTATTTTTACTTGATTAAATAAGTCAAGTGCAATTTTAAGTAGACAAACTCACTATTAAAATATTTTCACAAATTTAATTCAAAAGACTCTTCTTCTTTAAGGTTCAGAGTTCAGGAACATGTAATCTAAGAGTGTTGAGAGTTAAGAAAAAGGTTACAATTGATGTTTTTATATTTGTTTGTCTATTAACCAAGACTAGTTCTAGTTCTTATCACTTCATCAACACTACAAAAAAAAATATTAGCGATTTTTTTCTGACAGTTAAATAAAATGCTACAAATATTTACTGTTTCTCTTAGTTTTATTTGACCGTCACAATTTTTAATGTTATTTTAATTTTATAAAATTAAATTTTACACACAGATATCAATATCAACAGTTACGTCTTCTTGAGGGCAATGTTGGAGTCATGCTTAATTAATTAATTAAAGGAAACTAATTATTCTTTACATCATGGCCGCTGGTACAGTCCCATGCCAATCAAAGGCTTTTGAAATCATAGATTCTTTATTTTTGACAAATATATTTTATCATTCTTTTCATTTCATTTACTTTTATGAGACTATCTATTGTGATTTCTAGAAAGAAAATCATTTAAGTAATAAATGAAGAAAAAGTAAAACATAATATATAATTAAATTTATATTGAGACCAAACGTTATACTCACGCGTGAAAGCCCTCTCAGTTTCACTTTAAACTGTCTCACTTTGCTCTCTCACTTTGTTGTCTCACTTTAAACGCGTGACGCCCTATTGGGTTGCTCTCTCACTTTGCTGTTCAGAAACGTGGTTACCTTTGAAGATGATAACCAACGACATCATTCGAGCTTCATGTTTTTTGTCGTAGATTCACATTTTGAAGGTATATTTTCTTCTTTTAGCTCCTCTTTCTCTATTTTTGGAACCTTAAACCAATTGATTCTACTATTACTTTTCTCTATCCATTTTCATTAGCATAAGGTCTCTTGATTTAATGGAAATTTTTGTCGTGGTGGAAGGAAAAGTTGCAGAGGTTTGATCTGGAATTGAAATCGATTAAGCTCAAGAAGCAGTTACCTCGTTGGAACATTGTTGAGGTATTTATCTATGTTCTTCGTTTACTATCTTGGGTCTTGTATTAGGGATTTCTGAAGTTAGAATTCTAAATATTAGGAACATTGAGGCTTGTGTCAGTAAGTTATAATCTTGTTTTGAAGTGTGCTTTAACACTTTTTAATTGCCTAATAAAAATATTAAAAACTGTATACATAATAGTCAATAACAGTTTCTAGCTTTTCACATCATTTTCTTGAGCATGGCCCAGCCAGTTACAAACTAAAGTAGTGAATGAGAAAAGCAAAAGAAGGGTAATCTTATGTGGACCACTTATCTGTTTGTTAATCATGAAACAGAAAAATGTATTATCATGCTTTATTCTTACCTTTCGCAAAATTAATTATGCTAACCTTGTTTTCCCTTATCAACTGGTTGATGGGTTGATTCTGCATCATAACTAAAGCTTTTAACATCATTATTGCTAATTAATGCTTCTGTAGTAGGTGCTTTTCTTCATCTGCAAATCCTTGTAACATTAGCTTAACTATTATAGTATGTTTTTTATAACATTTCATTTTCATATTATCATAAAATTATTACTTGACTTTTAATTAAAACTATTTCTTGATGTTATAGATTTTTCACATTACATATTATCCAGATTTTAGATTTTTCATTTTCATATCCAAATTTTCATATTATCATACACTTTAACATTACATAAATTTTTCAAGGGAAATGCACCTCTTTTTTGTCCTTATCTATATTTGTTTTTGTATGATGGGTGGGGTACCATGGTAATTAGTTTTAATAATTGAACTTTTGAGTTAAAGTACTTA
>Ga0209589_1004816_pt1 | contig 23149 bp, 12 predicted proteins | sample CowpeawhiteBW_FD_187525 | JGI IMG/M metagenome (GOLD analysis project Ga0209589, IMG submission 187525) | Root nodule microbial communities of legume samples collected from California USA - Cow pea white BW (SPAdes) (version 2) | ecosystem: Host-associated > Plants > Roots > Nodule | place: USA...
ACCCTTTTACATGTCTAGGAGCACCCCTTATATAGAAGAGTTTAGGGGCCTCTAAGCAAATAAAAGATACCTAAGGATGTCTCTACAAAAACCTAACCCTAGCTTCTAGAAACTAGGTCAAATAAGCTTACAAAAAATGAGAGACATAAGAGCTAACTATGGTGTGTGCAACGCTAATTTCGTTCTAGCACAAAAGGAGACAAAGAATATGTCTCATATGTCTCCAAAAAGTGGCCAAAGTGTGATAATAATAAAGGAGACCAAAGGTACATAGGTACACTTGCTTTATGCCTTTTACTTTATGCTTTATGTCTTTGTTTTTACTCTCCTCCACATCATTTATGCCTCCCAATCACCATGCGCCACCTAGCATTGCTTTCTTACTCCTAATTAACCTACAAAGCAAATAAACATATATTAGCATGTTGGCTTAAGTCAAGTCAACTATAGTCAACAAGTCAAACCTAGTCAAAGGTCAAAAAGTCAACTAAAGTTGATTCAACTAAGTCAACTTAGTGAATCAAAAATAACAAACATAAATGAAAGGGATGAAGGATTAGTGAACTTCCTTTCTAAACATGCTTAGTCTTCTTAAGCATGTTCCTTCATCCTTTGTTAGGGTCAATCCTTCATTATGTAGTTTTTAGAGAAGTTTTTAACAATGTATAAGTGCAATGCATGTCAACATACCTGTTTATGTATTTTGGGAAAAATCTATGTCAAAGAGTACCTACAAAAATATGAATGCTAAAATGTTGGGCATTCATATACTGTTATGGTGTCATCTATTGAGTTTCTATAAGAAGCGGACTATTGTAAAAGATGGAGATCCAAGTAAATGGTTTGTTATTGTCATCATATATGTTGCTTTATCATGTTTTGAACTCCCCGTTACATTGTTCTAAGAAGTCCTTATTTGCCATAATGCATTAAAAATCCAAACCACCTTACACCAACCACACAACATTTTATTATATACAGAAATTCACCCAATTGATGTTAATAGTTAATTATTGACACCACCATAATTCTTTAGTACACTTGCCACCATAAGGTCATATAAGTCCTAATGTAGGTTCATATATTAACTACTTATGATAAATAGAACTTTGAAAACCTATATTTATCCCAATTCATATTGAATTTTTAACTAATGACACCACCATAATTATGTAGTGCACCTGCCATATGTCTAATGTTATTAATGTTATAAGCTCATACAAATCGTGATCTATGTTCATATAATAAGTAGATTTCTTAACTACGACTATCCAAACCTATATTAAGTCCATAAAATTATTTCCTTTAAAATTATTTTTTCAATTGTGTTTTCTATAATAAATATAAGTAATATTATTATTTGGAACTTATTATGGTGTTTATACCAGTATAATACTATAGTAAATGCAATCGTACACAATAAATGGTTATTTTTATAACTAACATTATTATATTAATTGAACTTTTTTTAACAAATAGTATTGCCCAAGTGAAATAGTTATACTATCTATAATGTGGATCCATTTTCACCTAATCATAATTATATAAATTAGACAATATTATTTATGAATAGGTATCAAGAATAGGTTTACGAACGTTTAATTATAGTTGCACTTGGGATTATATAATGCGAAATTTGGTCATATATATTTATAATTAATTCAAAGTACTTGGTTATTCACATAACATACTTAATCAATATAGGTTAAAATACCTTTTCGGTCCCAATTTTCGTCAAGTTTTTTCAAATAAGTCCTAATTTTGGTTTTGTATTCAAATAGGTCCCAATTTTCGTCAATTTTGTTCAATTGGGTCCTTTTTTGCTAACACCGTTTAAATCATTAACGGCCATGAACAATGACTGCCACATGTCACTTTGTGGTTTTTTTTTTAATTTTTTAATTTATTTATTTTTGAAATTTTTTTCTTAAATTTTTTTGAAATTTTTTTAAATGTACACGTGTCAACCCAGGAGTGTGCCACGTGCACTTCGTGATTTTTTTGAATTTTTTATTTTATTTTTTTTGAATTTTTTTAAATTTTTTTTAAATGTCGATGTGTCAATCCAGTAGTGTGCCACGTGTCAAAGTCAATATTCTATATTCAATTTGGTCCCTATATTTGTTATTTTTCTTCAATTAGGTTCCAATTTTTGTTAACATTAACCAATTTGGTCCCTATCGAAGATGTGACCAAATTTAATTTTTATATCAAAGTTATAATGATGTGAATTTTAATATATTATATAAAATATTTAATAAAAAATGTGAATTTTAATATAAAAATTAAATTTGGTTTTAATTTGGAGAGGGACCAAATTGGTTAATGTTAACAAAAATTGGGACCTAATTGAACAAAAATAACAAATATAGGGACCAAATTGAATTTAGAACATTGACTTTGACACGTGGCATGCCACTGGGTTGACACGTGGACATTTAAAAAAAATTAAAAAAAATTAAAAATTAAAAAAAACCACGAAGTGACACGTGGCACACTCCTAGGTTGACACGTGTACATTTAAAAAAAATTTAAAAGAATTTAAAAAAATAAAAAAAAAATAAAAAAAAACCATGAAGTGACACGTGGCAGTCATTGTTCATGGTCGTTAATGATTTAAACGGTGTTAGCAAAAAAGGACCCAATTGAACAAAATTGACGAAAATTGGGACCTATTTGAACACAACCAAAATTAGGACTTATTTGAAAAAATTTGACGAAAATTGGGACCAAAAAGGTATTTTAACCATCAATATATAAACTACTAGAAGAAAATAATTTAACAATCACGGGAGACAATTAATAGATGTACACAAAAATATATTAATGTTGACATACAAAATATTGGAGATCTGGAAGTCATCAAAACAGAAGAAAAAGACATTGTTCATAGGTCCTCATACATATGTTTCACAAACAAAAATATTAACAAATTGTTCCATATGTTAAATCTTCAAAATGTGGATAACATTCTTTTGGTCATTCTCTATCATAAATCTTATACGATCACCAGCAGTCAACCTATTGTCCTTACAAAATGTCTTCCATCCGCAAGATAACACTCAAATGCACTTTTGTCGGTCCAACGAATTTTTCAAGTCCAGTATTGTGATTTCCCGTTCGTTAGCATGTAGGTTTTATGCCCCTTCACCAGGTATTCTTTAACAAACTTGGCATCCAGATACTACATTAAAACAAATTGTGTTAAAACAACATAACTATAAACTGTGTTGGAAGTGATCGGGCAAAGTTAACAATAGTTATCACAAGCATCAACAAGAAGCCAATATTAGCAACAATATGTATACATTTACACTACCAATAATAATAATAATGGACTACACTTTCGTACAGTGTTTGGAATGAATTGCACCCTAAAGGCTTGGAAAAACCTTTCTGAGGACAGAGGCTTACATGCAAGAGCATTCTTTCGTCTACTAGGGTATTGAATCTCATTCCAGTGCAAATTGAACACCCTTAAGCGAAAGTATCGATCTCCACAATAAAGAGTAAACACATATCCCACATCGTGAACATCCTAAAACCACATTATCTCCTGAACCGCACGTATTTGTCTCTCAACAAGTAGAGTTTCTTCAAACTCTATGTTGATGATGTTTCCTTTCGGATCACTGAAATAGTTCATTCCTAGGAGTAGTGATTTCCCCAATTATTCATCAAATTCTTCTTTAAATACTAGACACTCTTATCATATAGAAAAGTAAAAAACATTGACGTTCCATAAAAATAAAAAGTTTTGTTTAAAACTAAAAATAATTTCTTAGCAAAATATCACTGAAAAAAAATCAAACTTTGGTCTAGAAACTACATTTACACATAATACACAGAAAAATTAAAGACAATGACAGATGCAAAGAGACCAACCTCTAGGGTTCCATGACAATCACGAAGTTATGGTAGAAATTGGTAAAGCTAAAATGCTTCGAAGTAGACATTTGATGGTCAGGACCTTGTAACTGGTGAGGATGACTCTTTTCCTTCTTCCTTTCTAAAAAACCACAACCACAATGATTAAACTTGAAACGATAGAACGAAATTAAACACTTTGACAATATAAATAAACCTTTTTCCCATTATCAGTTGTAAGACCCGAGAAAAATTAAATAATTATTGGATAAATGTGGGTAAAGAGAACCTTTAAGGTAATATATGCGGAATGTTATGTTGTGGAAAAGTACTAGCTCAAATGGTTGAGAGTACTTGGTTTGTGTGATAGGACTTAGGTTTGAGTCCTATGTGTGCCATTTTGTGTGTTATTAATTTGGTATTATTTTTAAGATATATATTGATTATGTGTAGAATGTGATAATGCGTAAATCATGGAAGTTAGCATGAAATATGATATGGTGTAATGGTTTGGTATTGATTTGGTATGTGCATGGGGGTGGGTTCAAACCTTGGAGGACCCAAATGAAACTCTATTTTTGGCGATTTTTTAGGTTTGTCTTGAATTTGAAAGGTTAAAGGAAACCCTAGTAAACTTAGCAGCCAAGGATGGCTGAAAAGGCAGAAGGTATCATGCAATTGAAGGGTAATTAACACTGCCATTAAACCTTAATTTCGTTTTTGACCATTAAGCATTATTAAACCACCATTATAAGGCTTATTAGTGGTAAAAAGGAGGGTTTGGTAAGCTGGAATTGAAGGAGGTGCGGTGAAGAGCAAGAGTGCAGAGAGGAACGTGTTTTTGGAATGAAAGGTGAGTGATTTAAGAGGGTGATTTGGGAGGAAGCCATTGGTCAACATTGGAGCTTTCAAGAAGTCAAATTTTGAACAAGGAAGGCGTTAATCCAGGTTAGGGAAGCTTATTTTGCGTGTTATATATCATGTATGTGTTTTTCGTACTGTTTTGGACGTGTTGGAATGTGTAAATTGGAGGTTCGTTGCTCTTTTTCGCGTTTTCTGGAAATTTCGAGAAATCGACTGGCGGCGTTGAAGGCCCGCCAGGCGACTCATGCCTACAAAGCCTATTTTCTGGGTTCGTCCATGCACCGCCTAGCGGCTAGGTACTGCCCGCCAGGCGGCACAAACTATCTTATTTAGTTTTCCTAAATTTTTGGATTTTTTGTGATGTTGGAAAGTCTGGATTAATTTTATGATTTGAGAATAATTGGTATGCTAAATTTGTTATCTGAAAATGCTTAATTGGTAGAAAATTGGGTGAACCCTCGCTGGAATTAGGGGTTTAGGGTTCATGTGAGATTGGGGTTGAAAAACATAGATACGTTTGAGATTGGTGCAATGTTTTCCGTGGAATTGACATTTACCTGATTAGGTTAGGAAATATGGAAGTTGTGTGCACATCAGAGCCTGTAGTTTGTGTGTGGATTGGATTGGCAGTGTTGGTGATTCATTATTGATGTGGGAAATGTGGCAGAACCCAAAATGGGTATGAACCGCCCGGCGGCACTAAGAACGCCGCCAAGCGGCGCATTAGGACAGAGAGTAAAACTTTGGTGTTTTCTGCGAGTTGTGCCCTTAGGATGTCGCGGGTAATTTTATGCGCGAATTTGGATTAGTGGACAGTGGTTTCCTCTGTAGGATTGGGGGTGGTGGACGCTTTAGCGTGTGTGCACCAAAGGTCGTTTGGCGGTATAATTTGGTAAAGTTAATAAGTGGGGAAGGGTACTGTAAAACTGAAAAATTGTGTAGGGAGCAGATGGGATGAGATATAACGTTGATATCGTGTGAATTGTCTAAATTGGTGTGTAAAGTAAAGAAATGCTAAGGGAAGAAATTATGTGGCTTGGGAGTGAAATAACTGTCCATATATATGTAGTGATGGTTGCCATATTATATTCAAGTGCTTTGATAGCTGTATGAGTAATGCATTGCAAGTTAGGGTTCTTAAGACCTATAAAATGTGCCAAAACCAGTAGCGGTGCACTACTGGTATGGCGCCTGGCGGCGCGGGGCGAACCGCCAGGCAGTAGTGAGTAAAACAGTGGTAGTGGCCACTGTCAGCGTTAGGCGCCTGGCGGCAAGGATGTGTCCGTCAGGCGGCGACGGGACGATGGGGTTCTATTTTCCTCAGCAGCGCCTAGCGGTGGGCGTGTGACCGCCGGGCGGTTTTCTGTCAGTATCCACCTGGCGGTGTCTAGGTGGTGACAAGCGATAATGGTGGCTGTATGATTGGTTTTTACTTTGCTTAGTGGACTTGAAGGACTAAGTTCACTTCTTTGATGCTTGGGCTTGACGGACTAAGTCCAATAGAGGTCTGGGATGTGCTTGAGTAGTTGAACGCATGATGGGCATGGAACTAGTTGAGTTCCTGTCGGCTACTATTGGGCGAGGAGTCCTTAGTATGGTGATTGCATGCGTTGGACGCACGATGGGCAGGGAACTGTGACGTTCTCGTCAGCTACTATTGGGCGAGGAGTCCATAGTATGGTGATTGCGTGCGTGTCAGGGTCCAAGTTAAGTAAGCTTGGATGTTTTACTATAGGCGAGGAGTCTGTGGGGTTAGACTAGGAGCAGGATTGGCTCGTAGGGTTGGACCATGAAAGGGATAGTTTCGTGGAAGCACAGTAAAAATTCCAAGACCTAGTTTCAGGCATATGACTCATGAAGGAATATGAGATCAGGGGTGGATAATTGGTAATTAACATATATCAGTAAATTTTTATTGGGATGGGTATCATATTTAAATTTGTTTTTATATGCATAGCTCACCCTATCTGTGTGCGTGTGGCAATGATCAGATGATTTATTATCCGGGAGCAGATAATTTGACAGGTGAACCAGGAGACGCTTGAGACTGGAGTGCGAGATCATATGGGGCTTTTGAAGATTTGAGTTTTGGATGTATTTATGTTTTGGAACATTAGCCACTTTTGGCTTTTATAAGTTGTAATGATTTTGAATTGCGAACAGTTACAATGTCTTGAATTTGGGATTTTAATTTTCTCGCGTTTTGGGAACATGTGTTTTTAAATGAGGAATTTCCAATATTACCGCGTTTATTTCATTTTATTTATTTGTGTAAGTTATTTTCAAAGTAATAATCCTTAGGGATGTTACATCGGTCTCTAGACGTCTCAAAAAGACATATATTAACTCCTCATTTGTCGCCAACTCCTGATATTCTCATCAAAATTTTATTTATAATTTAATTAGATTTATTTTACTCAATAAATATTATTTATCATAGTATTTAAATCATATACTTTCACCTTTAGTCCGCAATTAAAAATTTAATGACAACAAAATAACATTTCAGCCTGATTATGTTTAATTTAAATTTATTGTTAATTAAGAAACTTAAATTCCAACAACATTAAAAATATATCCAAAAATCAAAAATACATAATATATAACAATAATTAATTCTACGTAATTAAATAATTATATATTTATTTTATCAATGTAATCATTACATATAACTAAATTAACAATTATAGTCCTTGAAATAATTTATGCATAATAATTTTGTTTTCAAAATAACAAAATTTAGACATTCTTCTAGTAATCCTTCTTGAGGGAGCTTCTAAGGAGGTGGTCACGCACAGATGTGCTTATGCATTAAGTCACGAGATCTTATTCCCACACAAAACAATATAAATAATTAAATAACACCACAATGACATCCACAAGACTTGAACCCAAGTCCTTTCATAGTAACCAAGTACTCTCAAACACTTAAGCTAGTACTATTCCTTATCTTCTTTCTACACATTAATTAACTTAGGGATTTTCGCCCTCACATTTATTAAATAAATATTTATTTATTTATTTAATTTTTCCTGGGTCTTACAAATTAAAAAAACATTCTTGATGTATAAAAAAATAAATTCAAGATTATGAAATAAACAAAATTCAAGCAATGGAAACAATTAATTAGATTTAAAAAAAAAAACTATATGGTAAAGGCTTCACCATAATTAGGTTTCATGATTCTGTTCAAAGCAAAAACACCAAATAATATATTTTTACTTCTTTCTCTCACATTCACACCTTTTGCAACAAACCTAGATTTTATCGCAGGCAAGCCTAAACTTGAATAATGAAAACTCTATGTCTAGCAATTTTATTATTAAGTTCACATTAATGACATATATGTTGATGTTAAGAATGACCATTATGTCTAGCATGTGAAATCCATTAGTTGTTCTATTCTAATCAGGTTTCCCAAACTACCTTTTGATTCAGCAAGTACTACCACATATGCATCATATCTAGAATATGCAATTAAAGATTATAATCATACCAAATTATCTTTTTTATTAGTCAATACTCCCGCATGTGGAACATGTCTAGACTACACAGTTAAAACAAGAATAGACCACAAGAGATTATGGAAAAGAATTATATTAAATAATGAATCTACAGATAATTAAGAATACATTACAATCAAACCCCTATGAATGAGGGAGTTAGTTACTCCTAAACATATTGAATGCTAGAGTAATAATGAAATTGGATGTCTCTAGCCTTCAGAATATGCTTCTATTGTCAAGTGCTTTTAACTCAAGTGTCTTTCTCTCTAATAGTGTTTATTTTTCCCTCTCTCCCCAAAAGGGGAGGTTCCCAAAAAAGGACGTGGCTTTTCATCTCTATCAAGCCACTTATTTATAGATTTTTCAAATTTGATCGGCTTGATCCGGCATTGGAATATCTTGGATATTTATATAGAAAAAGAAAGAATATATATATATGTGTGTGTATATATATGTATATATGTATATATATATGTATATATATATATATATACATATATATACATATATACATATATATACATATATACATATATACATATATATATATATATATATATATATATACATATATATATATATACATATATATATATATATATATATATATATATTTCAATCTTCTGAAACTCAATATCTTTGAGATATTCTTCAAATATTCTAACTAGTAATTGGAATAACCAACTTGGTGGATAACTAATGTTGTTGGTAATTTTTGAACATTCACTACTTCACCTGAATAATATTCTTTAATCTTCAAAGATTTTTCTTTATCTAATAATCTTGAAAATATTCTTCAAATCATAAGAGATTTTTTCATAATCTACAAAATATAAACCAAATACTTATATTTTCCAATTTTATTAAATAAAACCTAAAATATCTAAAAATATAATAATAAAATTGCAATAAAAGATAAAAGAAATAAATAAAAACATGATAATGTCAATTATCAGTTATATAAGTGAAAAAAGGGGCCTATTGCTTAGCCAAAAATATGTACTTTTGGAATTGAAGATTGTAGAGTTGGAGAAATGTTCTCATTGCATTGATGCCACACAGACCAGGGTATTCTTTAAGAATCATCCTCCCTTGTGATGATGTTTTGCCTTTTATTGGGTAAGTGATTTTCTTATATTACACATTTATATTATTGTGGTTTTATGTAATTCAATATAATTATGTATTTTTGTGATCAGACTATGTTGGTCTCTTGGCAAGCGTACCAAAAGTCAATTGTAGTATAATGATTTTTTAGTAAGAGTGTCGAACCCACGAGGAACGGAGTCAGTTGAAATAAATAATTATCTCGATCAGCATATATATACAGAAATTTTAATTTGATAGATCATTGATGTTTAAACTAATTTGCATAAACAAATATAGTAAAAGCAAAAAATTAGATAAAAATTCAGTAAAAGAAACTGGGATTGAATTTCATCTATCTCCCTTGTCTGTAATCTGGATGAATATAACATATAACATCTGAAATTATCAATATTGATGCACAATCAAAAATCATTTATATCGATCCCTCGCGTATAAAATTCATAAGATTAGTTCCCTGAATATTGATTCCTCACATATTCAAAAAACTATCCAGCATTACGGTCAAGTGTTAAAAGCAATTGATATATTGAGATCTATTCCTAGCATCATAGTATATCAAGTATCATTGTTCAAATCAGATTTTCATAAATACTTTCCAATCAGATCTAAAAATTAAAATCAAAACATTTATTGATTAGATAGAAGTAAACATTAAGAGCAGAACAATAATACCAATATTGAGTAAAACAGAAATGCTATATATAAATATCACCAGATTACATCCAAGTTCGAATAGATTACATTCAATCCCAAAGGAGAAGATTAGCCACTCATGGTAGCTATCAAAATCCTAAGAGCTAAAGAAGAAGAAGAAGAAGAAGAAAATGAGAAACTATGTTCTGCTTTCGTTGTTGCAGCTCTCCAGATCTTCAAGTGCGTGTTTCTCCTCCAAAATCCCAGCAGCTTTTCACTTTCTAATTCACGGAGTATTTATACTCCACAAAGGTCTCGCTCGAGCTACTTGAGTCTCGCTTGAGCGAGACAGCATTCTTCATGCTAAAGAAAGCCTCTCCCTTGGGCGAGACGTGCTGAAGCCAATATCTCGCATAGGCGAGCAAGAGTACTTCGAGCTGAAGAAAGGATCTCGTTTAGGCGAGATTGGCAGCATCTGATCTCGCTTGGGCGAGAATGGCGGCAAGAGAGGGTCTCCACTGCACGAGCGCTCGCTTAAGCGAGATCCTGCATCGCTTAGGCGAGAATGGCGGTAGTGGCTTTAGCTTAGGCGAGCATGCTTTGGTTTGAGCGACCCTGCAGAGTTTCTTTTCTGTTTCTTCATTTCTCCTTTCACTCTTCTTCTGTTCTTTCCTCCTTCGATTATAATTTACCTGAAAATTACACAAAATAGGGATCAAGTGATTTCTTTTCAACAAAAACTTGGAAGCTCATTCTTTTCTAGATTTAGGGAGAATCAATCATGATATAAACACAAATTAAGAACATAAGTGCCCTCATTTCATATGAAAATTACTCATTTTTGACACTTATCAAACTACATAAACAAGAATTGGAGAAAACAAACTCAAAATCTGGAACAAAAACATCAAAAAGACTTTTTTCAGTGGTTCAAAAAATATTTAAGAATCAATTAAACTTGCTTGGTTGTTATTATATAACTCAACCAAATTTATAATTTTTTTTATCAGGTTGCACGTTTGAAAAGAGAAGGCGGCATAAAAATGAGTCATTGTTTCACTTGGCTTCTAGACCAGATTCACGTGTTTTTCGATATACAAATTGTTTCGTAAATGGTTGGAGGTTTAATGTAAAGGATCGAGATATGTACTTGAAATCACAAAATAGTGGAGTTTTAGTTAAAGGTGACGAGAATGCAGGTAACCTGGATTATTTTGGCATCTTAACAGATATTATTGAATTAATTTACTCTGGTGGAAATAATGTCATTTTATTTAAATGTGATTGGTCGGATGTGTATTCTAAAGGGAGAGGATACAAAGAAGATAATAATAGATTTATTCTTATTAATAGTAAGCGCAAGTTGAAAACAAATGAGCCATATGTCTTAGCTAGCCAAGTTCAACAAGTGTATAATGTTAAAGATACCAAAGACCCGAATTGGCTTGTAGTAGTGAAAACAAAGCCTCGAGATTGGTATGATATGCCGAAAGAAGCTATAAATGAAGCATGCTAAGAAAATGAAGAAATTGGCTCATTCTCATTTATATCCAATGTGTTTGATAAAGAACACGAGTTTGTTTTAGATAGAAAAGACCTAACCCAATCCACAACTGATGGAAATTCAATGATGCCTATGGAAGTTATTGACAATGACGATGAAGAAAGCAATGATAAAAATATTGATTTAATAGAGGATGAAGAAAATGATATTATGATAGTGATGATAATTGCTTATTGTTTTATATAATTTTGTAACACAAACTTTATTATTAATTATGTTTATTCTATTTATTCTATTTTTATATTAATTGTATTCTTATTACAAGAAAACTAATTTTATAATGTAATATTTTTGTAACATATGAGTTTTTATTTTTTTGAAATATAATTATTGTGACATTTTTTTATTTTATCATTTGTGATAAATATAAATTAGTCACAATTAACATGTAAATAGTGACAATATTTTATTTATAGCTATTAGTTCCATTTAAACTAAATAAAATAATAACTAAAAAAAATTTCACATCTAATTTCTTTTAGATATATATAATTTCTTATTAAATATAAAATAAATTTATTATATAAATTATTCAAACAAAGATTTTAGTATTTTAATAAATAATAATTATTAATTTACAAATTAGTAAGATGTATTTTAATTTTATAATAAACTTAATGTGACATTTGTTTTTTCATTTTTGTCACTGTTATAAATAATACTTGTAACAAATAAAAAAATTTTCACAACTAATATATTAATAGTGACAAAATTTATCCTTAGCACTATTTGTTTGTCACAAAAGGTTACATTTCTTGTAGTGAAGTCAGAGTTGTTTGAATTGGTTCATTTGGGTGTTTGTGGCCTATTGAAGGTAAAGTCGTATAGTGGTGTACTTTACTTTATTACTTGTATTGATGATTGTTTCAGGAAGTTGAGTTTATGCATTTCAACGAGAAGATCAAGTAGTTGAGAAGTTCAAGGAATTTCTTGCTTTCATTGAGAGGCAATTACGTAAAAGGCTTAAATGTATTCGTAATGATAATGGTGGTGAGTATCGTGCACCCTTTGATGTTTATGGCAAATAGCATGGTATCAAACATGAAAATATTCCTCCTAAAACTCCTCAGTTGAATGGTTTAGCAAAGATGATGAACATGACTTTGGTTGAAAGCCTAAGCATTTTTTTAGGAGAGACATTACTTGTAGTTGTGCATGTTATTATTAAAGTAGACGAGTTTCGCTAACCAATAAGGTTTTGATGATAAGAAAACAATCATTGTACTATATGAGTAGGTCTTAAAAATTGACAAATGTAACAAATCGTACAAGTAATAAAGTGGATAAGTCCAAATGTCGTTTCCCATTAAGACTTACGTTGTTCAGAAAAATTATGTTTATTCACTAATTAAGGCTAAGAACTTTAAAAGAATGAAAATTATTGATGTGTATGAAATAAATCTAAAACTTATAAAACAATCAAATTTATGAAATTACTATATGGTAAATACTCCACTGCGGTTAGATTTCATGAACCAAATCAATATAAAAACACTAAACAATTTACTTTAAATTCTTACTCTTGCCTTCACATTACATGTGACAAGTCCTAATTTCTTAGAGACAAGTTTAAACTTATTAATAAGAACCCTAATATCTTAGATATTTTCTTATTAAAAGTTTGCATTAAGCATTAAATTCGGATGTTAGGAATAGCCAACAATGAACTCTATGTCTAAATGCTCAATCAATTAGTTGTTTTATCCTAGTGTAGGTTCTGACATCGTGTCCAATAACTAGATATCCACATATATGAAATCAATCAATCCATGTAGTTAAGATCGAGAATAAATCACAAGAGTAATGGAAAAGAAATATATTGAATAGTAGAAATCACAAAGATTGAAGATGCATTACATCTAACCCCCGTGAATAAGGGAGTTAATTACTCCTATACATTCTATACATTAGTAATGAATAATAATGAATGTCTCCAGCCTCTAGAATGAGTCTTCACCCATTAGTGTTAGTTATGTATTCATCTAAAATGGGTTGTGTCGCTCTAACTCTGTCAAGCCTCCTATTTATAGAATATGGGTAAGATTGCTTGAATTTGATTAGGCTTGAAATTTGTACGTGATTTTTGTAATTGAAGTAACCAAATCTGTTGACAAAGAATTCTATTCAGTGATTCTCATTTATTTGATTTTTGTAATTGAAGTAACATAATTTGTTGATTATTGGTTTTAGTGACATATTTTTTGATCTTTAGTGATTTCCACTTATTTGCACAATATTTACACAAAAAATAACCAGATATTTATATTTTCTAATTTATTAAATAAAAACATTAATTATTTAAAAAGGAATGATAAAAATACCAATGAAAGATAAAAATAAACAAAATAAAAATAGTGATAATGTCAAGTATAATGTCTTTGGTTAGAAGTGAACATGTGTTAGACGACCTAGAGAGAACGTCTGACATATATAATGAGGTTGATTAACTGATCAATATGGTTTGAAGATCAAAATATATGTTATGTACTTAATGATTAATATCCATATATCAACGAAAGGAAAAAGTCTAGTAAATGCAAAGGCCAAGTCCAAGAATTAGATGAGTACACAAACTATAATCACCAGGTTTTGAGCATTAGATAACCCAAGTCATTAGACAACCCTTCATTCTTTGGGTAACACAAGGTGTTAGAAAACCTAAGTAACACAAAGCATCATATGACTAAACCGATAAAAGTTTTAAACAAGTAGAAAAAATGATAATGCTCTTTGATATCATGAATGCTTTATTCTTTGAATGATCATATGAATTGACATATTGATCTAAGTATTTGAAACAAAGAATTAATGATATGAGCTACAACATTTAAGAAAATTATCTTGTGATAATTACATTCTAAAAGAATAAAGTTTTTGAATCAAATGAATATTAGGAAATGATTGATGAATGAACTATTTGATTGAATGTGAAATCTTATTGATATAACAATTCAAATGTAGAAGCATATTGCACAAAGTTTCCTTAACAACACAATTATGAACGTTGAAGAAAGAGCATACTTCAAATCAAATTTGACTTGAATCACAAAAGGAAAGAAAACATCCTGAAGAGCATCAACATATTTAGAATTGAATTCTTGACCTACTTAATCATCAATTTTACCTTGCTTCTGTAAATAAATACATTTTGGGTTACATTGAACTAATTATACAATTAATCCCCCTTTTTTGTGTCTAATTAAGTGATTGGAAGTTTTTTCCTTAAACCAAAGAAGTTGGCAACCTAGAGAAGTAAGAAGAAAAATAAAATTTGAACCATGCATCCAACGCTGAGCACTAGGAAGAGAGAGCTCAATGTCATTCGGTTCGTAAATTCTAGCATTGAGTGTCAAAATTTTGGTGTTGAATGCCATTCAGTTCATAATTTTGGGCACTGAGCGCCTTATAGTAGGAAACTAAGTAAATCATGAATCAAATTATATTAGGAAACTAAGTAATTCACATCATTAAAGCCATAAATGACATCATAAAAGATCCATTAAACTTAGTTATCTGGATAAGCAACATTAATGTAGAACTACTTGGAAGTTTTAACACTTGTGATGGATAACCTTCATCCACAAGCTTAATCCTATACAAGTCCCTAGAACTCCAAAGTGTTCTTTCGACCAAGACCTCTTGCTACTCTCAACTCCTAATCCATTCTCCTCTACATGGTATGAATTATCAGTAGAATGTCAAGATAACTTCCATTTCTGAGTCCTACATCAATGTACACCAAAGCACACATACTTTAAAAGGATTTTCCCTTGAAGATCCATTCATCATTATCAATTCACAGTTAAACAAGTCTCATACATTATATCATCAATATACAACACACATATCCATTGACAAAGTCATCATCATCACAGTTTCATACATCATTATATTCTAAAATTTCATATCATCCTTAGACATTCACATAATCACCAAGTATATTACACAATAACTTAACAACATGTATGCAATTTGGTTGGGGGTTTTAAAAATAAAACTGCAACTTTTACAAAAATCCAAAATTTTGTTCTTGCATTCAAATTAAAGATAATTGAATCAACAAGTTAATGCAAAAAAGAATTAACCCAATAGGATACCTATAGAAAAAGTTATGCACTAAACAAGTGAAAAAGGTCAAAGTTGTCAACAACCTAATCTACGGAAACCTTACAAGAAAAACTTCACTTACTCTAGACTTTCAAACAAAGATCACAATAGTCAAAACAAAGCATCATATGTGTGGGACCCGCTGTAAACATTTCAACTCGCCCAACGAGAGGATTGCTCACCCAGCGAGAATATTTCTCGTCTAGAAGGAAAAACTCTACCAAAATTAATTTTGTCACTCGTTCAGCGAACAATAGGCTTGCCCAACGAGTTTGCATAACGTAGAAACACAAATTTTGCATTTTGACAGTGTCAAATGAACCTAAAACTTAGTTTAAGCCTCATATAAGTCAAAAACATTTCCAATTACACGTTACAATCTCAATTTCCATCAAATTTATCTTAAAGCACATGCATTCAACAAAACCCAAAATTTTTTCTAACCCATACATACCTAAACATGAAATTACAGATTTTTCATCTCACACCCACAAAAAACAACATCAATAGATCAATTTGAGCTACCAAACATAGCATTAACACACAACCAAATATTCAAACAAAATCATCATGCAAGAAGTAAGGTTTAACTTCCTTCACCTTCGAAGGCAGCCCAAAACTCTAAGAATCCTCAAGCCTTAACCTAGAGACAACATAACAATGATTGGATTGAACCAAAAGGCCACTGGTTAAGAAAGAGTGAAAACATTGATTCTAGGAGCACATGCAAATCCAAGGTTGCATGCACTACCAAAACAAAATTGGGTATTGAAAGAGGTTGAAATTTTGACTTACCTGAACGAAGATTTTGTTCGATTGGATTTGAATAGGATCCCATGATGATCACAATCCCGACATTTGATCACGAAAGGAATGAAATATAAGTGAGAAATTAGATGAAGAATGTGAAGGTTTGTAGAGGAGAATGAATTTTGGAACGGAATCTCTATTTTTGTGATTTTACGTTGACCAGTTTAGAGTTTTAAAAGAAAAAGAACTTTTACATTTAAAATTATTATTTAAAAAATAATTTGAGCGTAATTTGAAAAACTGTTTAATTTATGTTTGAGCGTAATTTAAAAAATTATTTGAGTGTCATTTTTATAAATAAAATTGAGGGTAATTTCAGAAATTATTTAATAAACTTCAAAGTAATTATTTTATTTATGTTTAAATAAAGCTATATTATTTATAGCATCATTTGTGTATTAATATTTTAGGACTTAAAGAATATTTAGTTTAAATTTTGGATGTTTGTTTCTCATTATCGTGAAGTCTGTAGCATCTCTATTTTTAAATAATTATATTATTTATTTTATCCTTATTTTGAAAATAAAAGTTAAAAAATTTTAAATTTTATATTCTCTGATTAAATTAATATATATATATATATATATAATATTTTTTTTATTCTGTCTAGATAAAGTTTGAACATTAAAAAATAAGTAGTCTTTAAAAAAATATTATGATTAAATAAAATGAAAATAAATAAATAATAAGAGGAAGACCAAATAAATCAATTTTTTTTAATTATTATATATATATATATATATATATATTAGAAAAATTTGAAAGAATCTTTTAAGAATAAGAAGGAATTTAAGAGACAAAGGGGGAAAAAAAGAGAATGAGAGGTGGCAAAGAGAGACAGAAAATTTGGAGCAAAATTTAAGTAAATCTTAGTCTCATAAAAGTAGTTGTATTGTGTCACTTACACCAACTAGGTAAATGACAAGGAGATTAAAAGGAGATTAAGTTCTTTTTTACGGTAATCATAATAAATTTATGTGTGATTTATTAACATTTTTTTAGTTTGAATTATATATTATTTACTTTTATTTAATTTATTTCAATTTGTTATTGTATTTATTTATATATATTATTTAATTTATTTCAAGTTCGTCATTCTATATATTTGTTTCATTTTATTTATATTCAGTTAGCACTCACTACAACAAAAATAATTTTTATTAGAGGTTATTTATGATATTTCTGGTGGGGTTTTAACCCTGTTAAAGGAGTTATTAGCAGTTTGTTTTTTTCCTAGAAAAATCAGCGTCGTTAATAGATTACTGGCAGTTTTGATTAACCCCTGGTAAAGCAACACTTACTGGAGGTTTCGAAATCCCTTGTATTTACTAGCAATTTTGAAACCCTAGTACTTACCAGCGATTTTAAACACCTGGTATTTACTGGAGGTTTTTAAACCCCTGATAATTACCGATTGTTTTAAAACCCCTAGTAATTACTTGTGATTTTGAAACCCCTAGTATTTACCTACGGTTTTAAAACTCCTAATAATTACCAGCATTTTGAAACCTTTGGTATCTATCTGTGGTTTTGGAACTCCTGGTATTTACTCCTTTTATGTAGTTTTAAATCCTTTATACTATATAATAGTACTGAAAGTCCTTTTTTTACCCTTGTAATGCAATTCACTATTTATTGATGTTTTTACTTTTCAAATTCCCTTAATTTTATTTGTTATACTTTTTGAATTCATTTAATTCATAAAACATATGATAAACAAAAATTCTAACATTTAGATATTTGTTTATAGCTAGATATAACATTCATAAAAATAATAAACATTGTCTATAAGTTCAAAGTAAATAATAAAGTTTAAATGTTCAAACTAGTGAAATATTATACCTTTGTTCTAATTGTTATAAAGTCAAATAAAATGAAAGTCTAAAAAGATTCTTTAACTATCAATCTTGATTTTGAGTAATTTGTTTCTCCATTTGGAATACTCCCTTGATCAAATACCTAAATTAAAAATAATCATAATTAGTAACATTCTTCACGGTATAAAATATATATTAATATACTTAAAATTTAAATATTTTAATTAAATTTTAATTAAAATATTAAATGATTCATCCTTCTTGAATGATTTTAATTACTTAATTGTTAACTATTATCTCATCCTTACAAATCACTATTATAATAAGAGTCTTAGTTACATCGAGAATCAAGGTGATAATTTTTGAAAGATATAAAAGAAATAGTGGATGATTATCTATTCTTATATGCACTATAAGGCATATTAGGATTTGCTGCCACTTGTTATATATCAGTTCATATCAAAGCATCTTACAAAGTGCTGCCACTAATGGTGTTGTAACTTCAACACTGAATTAAAGCAGTAGGGAAATGTGAGGATTTCTATCTATATAATTTTTTGCACAATTAAAATAAATTATTAATATTATTATTGTTTACATTTTAATACTGAGTAATTTACTTATTTAATATAGATAGTTAAGAGATATTTTATTAGGCTGTGGTGGTTAATCATAAGGGTTTTAAAATCCCTTATAAAAAAGGGACACACAAGCAACCCCTTACTCAAAGAATCCTCTCTATGTATGACAACCTACTTTTTGTTAGTTTTTTTGAATGATGATAAATCCCATTTTTAATTAAAAGATACAACTAGAAAGATCATTCAATCGAACAATAGACACTTCGTCTTTCGCACTAGTCAATCCAATAATCTTTCCTTGTAGATAACTGAAAAGAAAACAAAAATCCTTTGAAAGGAAAAAAGAAAAATTTTACAACACAGATAGTATCCAGAAAATCTCAAATTCCAAAACCAAACATTTCCATATCTGTCTTTTTCAAGCACATCACTATGCGTGAGCTTAACAATTGTGACTCCACCTTCTGGCTCCTCAAACACAATCTTGACCGTGGATTGAATCCCATCAAGCTAGCTCCCAAACCTCCACCTCTGCACAATCATATTCCCTTCCTACAACTCCAAATTTCTTCCAGACACAACAAACCCATTGAAAATACTAAATTCACTCCCAACCTCCTTGCTAATCTTCGCATTGCTATGTGTGAAATCCTTATAAAAACCCTTCCACCTATTCTCATCCATCAAAATCTTAAACAAATCCTTCACCCTACAATTAAACCTCTTTGTCAAACTGATCGTTTTAAACCCCTTCTTCCCTTCACTCTTCTCATTCTTCTTCGAATCATTCCCATTATTATCATTAATATTAACATTACCATTACTATTAATACTACTAATGCTCTTCTGTAGCACCACTTTCTTCGCTTCAAGGTCATCCCTCACGCCCACCCTTTGCCATGCCTTCTTTTTGCTAGTACATAATTTAATTTAAATGCTTTGTGATTTAAGTTTAAATTAAGTGTAGGTTTTCACTTGTCTTTTTGGTAATGTTCTTATATTTTAATGACATGGAAGGATAACACCAAAAATCCTAAACTTCTAAACTTCTATTCTTTGCACCATCAAAGTACATTAAAAGGATAAGTAGCCACGCACAACGAAATATGCAAATAGTAGAAAAAGAAAGTACTGAAAGAGCAGAAAACCTTATATGAAACCGAACGCATTCCGATTGCAATGGCTATGGCACGGTTACTTGGCGGAGGAAAAATCGAACGTAGTGACAAAATCTAAAAGAGAAACGAAATTAGGGCAAAATCAAAAAGAGAAATAAAATCGAAAGAACAAAATCGAACACAGTGAAAAATGAAATGAAAACGAAATTGAGATTAAAATGTTGAGAGACGAAATCGAGATATCAGAAGAGAAAAATCGAAAGACGAAATAGGAAGATGAAATAGGAAAACGAAATTGGAAGCAAGGGAAAGCAATCTTAGTTACCTCAAGCTTCGTTACGTAAAGGTTTCCATGAGACAGTGAGGAAGAACGGTGGAGAAGGATGTGCAACGGTGGTGGAGAACGGTGGAGAGTGGAGAACAATCTTCTCATCTGAGACACGACCACACGAAAAAGAAATGAGTGTTTCTAAAACATTAAAAATTACAAAAGAAAAGGAAAAGGAAAACAATTAATTGAAATTTAAATTTTACGGGGGTTCTTTAAAAAACCCCTAATACTTAATTGGGTTTCTAAGCCAAGTTATCTAGTGGAGAACGATCATTTACCTAATGTATTGTGCTATTTATATCATATTTATGGGTCTTTACCTAGATGAATCTAAGCCAAGTAACCTAATCACCTTAATTAATATTGTCTAATACGCTTTAGCCTTCATCTAAACTTAATCATATTTTACCAACTTTGATGGCATGACCGATAAGGTCTCATCCTAGACAAGTATACAACCGAGTTCCTCTCAGCCCAAGTGGTCGAAATGTACTCAAACATGTATAATACACTTTCATATGTTCAAAAAAATTTTGACAGAACTTTTTTATAATATTTACTCATGGAGAATTTATAATAATATTTTTAGTATTAAATATATAGAAATTCACCTATTCTCTTATAATATATAATATAGGTTAAAATCCTTTTTTGGTCCTAATTTTCGTCAAGTTTTGTCAAATCAGTCCTAATTTTGTTTTTTGCTCAAATAGGTCCTAATTTTCGTCAATTTTGTTCAATTAGGTCCTTTTTCGTTAACAATATTTAAATCATTAACGACCATGAACAGACTACCACATGTCACTTCGTGGTTTTTATAATTTTTTTAAATGTCCACGTGTCAATCCAACAACATGCCATGTGTTAGAGTCAATATTTTATTTCCATTTTAGTCCTTATATTCGTGATTTTTGTTCAATCTAGTTTCAATTTTTGTTAATATAAACTAATTTTGTTCCTCTCCAAATTGAAACCAAATGTAATTTTTATATTAAAATTCACATTTTTAAATAAATATTTTTATATAATATATTAAAATTCACGTCATTATAATTTTTATATGAAAATTAAATTTGGTCTCATCTTCGACAGAGAAAAAATTGGTCAATTTTAACCAAAATTGGGACTAAATTGAACAAAAATAACAATATAGTGACCAAATTGAATATAAAACATTGACTTTGACATGTGACATGTTGTTGGATTGACATGTGGGCATTTAAGAAAATAAAAAAAAATCATGAAATGACATGTGTCAATCACTGTTCATGGCCTTTAATGATTTAAACGGTATTAGCAAAAATGACCTAATTGAACAAAATTTACAAAAATTAGAATCTATTTGAGCACAAAAATAAAATTAGGACTGATTAGACAAAATTTAATGAAAATTGGGACAAAAAAATATTTTAACCTATAATATAATATATACAGATACATCTTAAGTGTTACAACTATTATTTTCTTAATGATTTTATATTAAGATATTATCATCTTTTATATATATATATATATATATATATAAATATATATATATATATATATATATATATATATATATATATATATATATAAATATATATATATATATATATATATATATATATATATAAATATATATATATATATATATATTATTAACAACTTAAAATTATTTAATTATAACTGGTCTTAAAAGTTTCAAACCATGTTTATGTAAATGCAATTGTATATTTAGTTAACATGTGTATCATATTTTTAATATTATTTTACACAATATTTAATCTGTATCATTATTTTATTAATATCATTAAACATAAACCTTGATTATTAACTTTACTTGCCAACTTTTAAGAACATAGATATATTTAATGTACAGTACATTTACAAATATTAATGCTTGATTGATAATGACGAACGATTAGAGAGTGGAAAAGAAAATAAAATAAAGACAAAAGTAATAGAAGTGATTTAGTAAAGAAAGATATATGAGAAATAAAATAAAAGTGTTTTTTTTTTTAAATTTAAAAAAGCGTGTCTTACTCTTGAACATTATTCTTTTATTTTATACAACACATGTCGATATACTTATTATGTATTTTTATTTTTAAATGTAGTTTTTTCTATTCTTTCTACCAAAATAGAATAGATGTCTTTATTTTCTTAAATAAAATTTCAAAGCAATCCGATTTTCACACTTCTTTTGTGTATTGCTTTCCACACTTTGCGTGATTCTTTCTCGTTCAAACAGGTTATATATATCACTATTCATTAAGTTATTTCCCAAAATGCCATTGGTGAACTAATATAAAAACTAACTATTTTGTTCCCATTTCTTGACGGGTCCCACTCTGCCCATGAAGAAATGGTGTTGAATTAGTGGTGGTGGTTTTGTGGTTACTATGTTCCCACCCAAGTCTAGCATCAGAACCACATTTCAGTTTCTTGTTCTTCCATTCACCTCAGAACATGGTTTAGCAGATGAACTACAAGTAAGTTTGATCATGTTCTATTTCTAACTATGAATTACCCTTCCAATTTCAAAGTTTTCTTCTTTTTTAGAAAAAAAGAAATGAAAGAATCAAACGGGTGTGCCGTTATGATTGAACAACATAGAAGAAATCCAGTTCCCTTTTCTGTAATTTTTCGTTTTCAAGCTGAGGAATGTGTGCTGGGGTCTATTTGTGCATATCTTTAAATGGGTATGTTCAAGTTTTCTTCCTTTAATAAAAAGATAAAAAAAAAAAAAAACGGGTGTGTTTATGGTATAATAATATGGAAGAAAGAAACCCAACTCGCCCTTTTCTGTGATTTTTCATTTTCAAGATGAGGAATGTGTACTGAAGTCTATGTGTAGATATA
>Ga0209589_1004823_pt1 | contig 23126 bp, 10 predicted proteins | sample CowpeawhiteBW_FD_187525 | JGI IMG/M metagenome (GOLD analysis project Ga0209589, IMG submission 187525) | Root nodule microbial communities of legume samples collected from California USA - Cow pea white BW (SPAdes) (version 2) | ecosystem: Host-associated > Plants > Roots > Nodule | place: USA...
TATACCATGATAAGTCTTATATTGCACTAGCTTACCCTTGCATGTTGTGTTTGTTTTCTGTTATGTTTTCTCTCTTGCGATGATCACCTTACTGGTGGGAGCAGATGAGAGGGAGGTTCGTGATGGATCCGGGAGACGCAGCGGTGCGGCCTAGACTTCCCTGTCTGGATGTATTAGGAATAGTTTCAGGGCCATGAGGCCTTTTGTATTAGTTGCCTTAGTGGCAACCTTTTTGCAAAACTGTTGCACCCCTTTTTAAATTTCCTTTTACTTAGGACAATGTGGTATGCCTAAGTTTCTTTTAAGTGACTCCGGATGACTGTACTAGTTATCCTTCTTACGTTTCATGTTTATCTGCTTAGGTCTCTTTATCAAAATTTTGTGATGCCTTATTAGGTAGAGTATTCTATTAAAAATGGGACGTCACAATAGGTCGATATATTTATTTTTTTAAAAATATTATATAATACATGAATTATATATATTAAAAAGTGTACAATAATTTTAAAAATTATGATAAATATATAATTATTATTGTATTAATCGAAATTATAATTATATGATATGGCGCGACGGTACATACGAGTCCGGTTTGATAGCAATGCTACCGGCGGGTTTAGGGGTTGGTCACGGCTGGTGTGGTTCGAGTGAAGCAGAGCTATGGGTTGAAGATGACAAGGAAGAAGCTCGTAGGTTGTTCTTTTTTTTAAAACGTGTTAGGAATAAAGAAAAACAATAATAAGTAAAAATAAAAATAATCAGAAAATGAATATGGGCTGGCCTTTTTTGGACTTCTTTGTTTGTTATACTCACTCTTTTTGTGTTTTTAAAATATTTTGGGTCAGATCATTATTCGTACCCATCATTTTGTTGATGCACTCCCACTCTTTTTTAAGGTTTTGGACCGGGCTTTATAATCTTTTTCTATTCTCAACAATTTTATTATTTAGTTGCGCTTATTTTTACCCATATACTAATTTATTCTTTATTTAAAAAAAAAGAAAATTACAATTATAAATTATTATAATGGTGTTTAAAATTATTAATTGTCATATTAAGTATTGTAGTGTACTATGAATGAAACATAGGTGGATGTGTTTAATTTTGCTAATGTTGAAAGAGTTTTTGATGGAGATGAAAAGAGAAGAAAGAATGGTGGTTCTCTCTATAAAGAAAAATATAACAGAGTAGTGATTGTGTGAAGTGATAACTTTAGGCGAAGGTGAAAGTAGTGGAGTGAATCAAATTCTTACATGCAAAGTAAACGTTGGATATACCCTGTCATGTAGCACTCTCTCAACCACTTTAATACAAATTTAATTAAATTATCACATGAAATATTAAAAAATATAACTAAATACTGAGATAATAATTATAAAATAAATTAAAATGAAATTAAAAACAAATTACTAAATAAATATAATTATAAAGTATAATATTTAATAAATAAAATGAAAAAAAAAAATCTTTCTCAATTTTTGAATAGACAGCCGCTTACAAAATCTTTCTCCTTTATCATTTTTTTTTTACTTTTTAATTTTGCATAATTTTTTAATTTAACTTGTTACAATAGCCATTTAATATTATTTTACTTGTAAGATAGGTTAGAAACGATAAAATATTTACATTAATTAATGAGTAATAGTAACTATATTGAAAAATATTCTATCAATTGAAAAATATTTACAAACACATTCTTTGTGCCTACTACTTGAGCGCAGGGCATAGCAAACACCGGTTTCATTTCATGATACCGAAAACCACTCTTCACTTCAATTTGGTTTTCCTTTTCTGTTCTCACGTGTGTTTCTGTGATTCTCTCTGTCTAGATTCTTCGATTCTTAACGTTGTGATGTTCTCGCGTCTTCGTCAACCTTCCACCTTTTACCATACTCCTTCGTTCATCTCCACGATTTGACTAACCGCGGACCCAGAAGAATTTTGAGTAGCTCTAAATCTTCAGATTTCCCGTGTTTTGTTTCTGTTTTTGTAATTTGGATTTGGCGTTTTCAGGATCATGGGGTGGTACAGAACGGTTTTTCGCAACTTGGCTTCAAGGGTTACGTCTCAGACTTCAATTTTTCAGCCTAGTTCGAGAATTTGCCAATCAGAAGGAGCTAGCTTTAAGGGGTTCTCTTCGTTTTGTTCAATTTCTCAGAGACTAGGCGCTCGAGCCGTTTATGGAGTTAACAAGAACCTTCGCAATCCGTTTCTTTTTGGGGCTAAGAGATTTTACTACGTGGATCCTTACAAGGTCCAGCATTTCAGGCCAAGAGGGCCAAGGCGCTGGTTTCAAAATCCTAGGCACGTTTTCATTGTTGTCGTGGTTGGTTCTGGAGTTTTAGTCACTGTTTATTTTGGGAATTTAGAAACAGTTCCTTACACCAAGCGAACCCATTTGATTCTGTTGTCAAAAAGCATGGAGAGGAAGCTTGGGGAGAGCGAATTTGAGAATATGAAGGCTGGTTTTAAGGGCAAAATATTGCCTCCTATACATCCTGAGAGTGTGAGGGTGAAAATGATTGCAAAGGATATAATTGGTGCATTGCAGAGAGGATTGAGGAAGGAGCAGGTGTGGAGTGACTTGGGGTATGCATCAGAGCATTCTACGCTAAGTGAAGAGCATGGAAGGGAGACATTGAATGCATTGGCTGCTGAGAGTGGTGACAAAATTGAAGGGAATTGGAACAAGGAGGATGAGATTCTTGATGACAAATGGATTCAGCAAAGCCGGAAAAAGGGTCAGGAGAAAGGTTCCGAGGCTGCTACATCACATTTGGATGGATTCAATTGGGAAATTTTGGTGGTAAATGAGCCTGTAGTTAATGCTTTCTGCTTACCTGGTGGGAAGATAGTTGTGTTCACTGGTTTGCTTGAGCATTTTAGAAGTGATACAGAGATAGCAACAATCCTTGGACATGAGGTATTATGCCTACACCTTACATCTTGCTAACTTGTTCTTTTATGCAGACATGTGAGTTTATATGGGTTTTCTTGTTAATTAGATTGGGCATGCTGTTGCAAGACACAGTGCAGAGGGGATTACAAAGAACCTGTGGTTTGCTATTTTACAGTTGATCCTTTATCAATTTATGACACCTGATATAGTAAACACAATGTCATCCCTTTTCTTGCACCTACCTTTCTCCAGGCGGTATGCTTTGTTCACTATCTCTCTTTCTAACCAATTGATTTTCTCTGTGACCTTTAATAATATTAGATTCATTTAGTGGAAATTCATTGAAAGATAATACTTGTCATGACTTGTTGAAATGTGTTGAATTTATAAAGCAGTGCTGTTGCTTTGTTGGATTTCTTAATAAATTGCTTTGCCAGATCAAGCAGAACGAGTAGATTATCACAATGTTCCTTCAATTTGACTGTTGAACCATAAGTACTTGTATTTTTCTTACATGTGAAACATTATATGAACTTGATATCAATTAATTTTCTTTGAATAGTTAGAGATCTTTTTAAATTACAAAAGAAGAGGCTAAAAACAGAAACCAGTTCATGTCCAATTATGTGTTTACTATCTATATGCAAATTGCATGATTACTATATATTTTACTGTGACTTGAATATATCTTGTGTTCAGATGTATGGTTTTTGTACCATTATAGGATGAATCCAGTTGATGGATACATGTTGAATGACAGAGTTGATATAGGTTGCAGTTGTATGGTCAATAGTTATCCTCTTAGCTTCTTAATCACAATAGAATGTAGGGATGTATGATTGATTTCTTGAATATCCTACAAGCGACAAATCCAACCGATTGGGATGATTCCATATGGCTTGGACTCTGGACAGTAATGAGAAAAAAAAAAAAAAAGCAGAACATTCACTATGCTTTATTTTATGAAGGCATTAGAAAGCAAACCTATATATGGTATGTTCAATGCTTAGCAGTTATCATCTACATGAATTACTGCATAAATGGCTTTAGTAAAGGAGCGAATGATAGTAGATGAGTGCTCAATATAGGTGTTACGCAAATTAGTAAATTCAATGTATTAATTCTATAATAATGTTTGTTTTACAAAAGCGAAATAGGTTTCATTTTCTGTCCTAGTGATAATTTCTGTTTCTTGAACATAATTTATTTAGAAGAGGGGGGTGCTTTATTTCTTCTCAGAACTAAATGTTCTCACTCAGTAGAATATTGACCAATGACAATTGTATTTTGATGAATTTAAACCTATTCTTGAACTCGCATGATATTTGATGAACATGATCCAAGTGATAATCAATTCATCTTTTTAATAGTGTGTTCATCCTCTTTTCTTCTTTTTAATTACCTTTTTCTATTACTATTTGTGGTTAGATTTTTCATACGCTTTGTGTTTTCTTTCTGCTTTTCAAGGTTGGCTTTCCATTGAAATTGTACATGCCTGTTTGTGTTTGTTCTTCTTGGTAGGTTTATTTTCATTGAAATTGAAGATTATTATAATTACAAAAACCTTCTGTGATGCAATGCTAATTATGGAGGCATCAAGAATAGTAATATTCGTTTAATGATTGGTTTTTTGGGTTACAAATTTTCTAAAAAACTCAATTTATTCACAGGATGGAAATGGAAGCTGATTACATTGGCCTGCTGTTAATTGCATCAGCTGGCTATGATCCCCGGGTGGCACCTAAAGTGTATGAGAAGTTGGGAAAGATTTCTGGTGGTGATTCTGCCCTCAGAAATTATCTCTCTACTCATCCTTCCGGAAAAAAGAGAGCAGAATTATTGGCCCAAGCTAAGATAATGGAAGAAGCAGTTTCTATATATAGAGACGCCATAGCAGGACGTGGAGTTCAAGGTTTTCTTTAGAACTGCACAACCACCCCTTTACCTATTCAAACTTCAATGGAAGTTTTTTGGTTCTTTATAAACTTCAATGGGAGATTCGGTTTAGCTTAAACTGTACAGAGTTGCAATCAACTTTTCTGTTTGATTGTGTGAGAATACCCCTCTTACATTCTCTTACAAATGATAAATGCAGAAGAACTTTTTCTATGATGTGCAGTGAATTTATTAAAAACAGCTTATAAGGAGTGATTATTGAGTTGGATAACTTTGAATTCAATTCGAACCAATCTACTTATTTGAATTTTTAATTTAAAAGAATGAAAGAGAAAAAACAACGAGTTGAAATCGTATTTAATGAATGAAGAAAATGAAGTTAATACCATAAATAGAAGAAATTTCACATATGATATTCCTGAAAAGATTAAATCTATTCTTGTAATTATAATATCCGTTCTTATCATATGTATGATCTCACTCTACTTCAAATTGGTGATCTCATTAAAATTTAGTATGTTATTTCACTGATTACTTTCACTGCTTTTTTTGTCAATTTGACACGTTCATACGAACATTGTGAAGTCATTTTTGAACACAGCTTCTTCCCTAAATTGACTAAACATCTAAAGTTTCCGACATCTATGAAGAAAAGAAAGAACTTTGCATTGAAACATAACATAAACAATGGCTAAAAAGAACCTTTGCATTGAAACAATGGTTAGAAAATGCCATTTTTTATAGTTGAATTATTCCTTGGTCACTGAAAGGAAGAATTTATATAACTGTAGAAAAGTTCAAGAGTGAAACTGTGAGACTGAAAGTCTCAGTCCTGACGCAAGAAACAACATGGGAAGAACAATCCTTATAATTTTCCTTTTCAGAACATTTAACTCAAATTTTTCGATGTTTTTTTTGTTCGAAACATGTTTGTGACTTCTATTTAGGCATTACTCGCAAAGTCTACCATTAAAATAAACACAGGCCCATTTAAACAAGCCCAGTGTCTTTTAACTGAAAAATAAAAAATAAAAATTGAGTACTCAGTTCTTTCTTTCTACTAAGGAAGAAACGAAACAGAAAATCAGAACCCTAACATTACAACAAGAAACCAATGTATCGATTTTTCTCTTGCATTCGCCATGGTCGTGGATCTTCTCTTGTATCTCTCCTTGCACCCAAACCTGCGCTTCCATTCGATGCCGCTGTGCGACCTCGCCACTTACCTCTAAACGACGGTACTATTCGAATCTCTCTACCTTCACTTTAATCGGTTTTGAAATGGAGAAACGAATCGAATCATCTTTCGTTTTGGTTCTCGAAACTGAGGAAATAGAAAGTCGCAGCGGTTCTTACATTTGTAATTTTGATAGCGTCGTTTGGATGTGTGGATGGGTAGAGATTAGAGACCGTGTTGGCTGTTTTCAAATGGGAAAGTATATTATGGCAAAGGGAATGTTCATCTTCCCTGATTTGTGTTGTTGGGTTTGTGCGAAGTGGTGAATTAAGTTGTTACTTTATTATGGATTTCACTTTAGTGCAGTTTTTAACTATGCTGAGAAGTTCGTCATTTTTAGGTTCACATTATGTTTTTTGCGTGTGATAATAGTATTAGATACGATGTTGGATTTGTGCATGAGTGCTTTGCTCGTGGTTTCCTCTACCACTTGTTATATATCAGGATTGTGCTGTGGGTTTACTATTTACTTTGCTCCCAGTTGTGGTTGTAACAGTGGCTTTTTACAAGGAATAATGTCAATGGGGAGACTGTAAGTCTTTCCATCTACCCTTTCTCACTCTGATTTCATTGTACTTTTTCATAAACTCCCTTTTTGCTTAGTGATCAATAACAACTTCAGTCAATGCAAGCCAATTGGACTGCGTAGTGTTGCTAAATTTCTATTTTAATATATACTGAACCTGTATTTAAACATGCAATTACCTTAAGTTGTTATCCAAATTAATGTTCGCAAGCTCCAAGATCTTACAATTGAGGAACACGGCTTGTAATCATTTTTTTAGCTTAAATTACATGAATATTGTATGCTGAACAAAGGTTTTGGAAAACGGTCTGGCCCCTTGATTTTGGCAAGATTTGGAAAAGCTTCGATCCGGACGAAAATTCAATCGTCATTGCAATTTAAAACCTTGTGCTGAACTTGGAAGTGGTCTTTTTCCATGTCTGGAGGAGTGATTTTTTTATTTTAATGTCATGAAGAGAGAGATTTTGACAAATCAAATGGACTCGTTTCTATTATTCTTATATGAAGGAATGAAAATTTAAGCTTCCGTTGTTGTGGGAAAATGACTGTACCCTTCTTTTGAAAGATTTTGATAGGGATCTTCAAGCTATTAGAGATTGTGAGGATCTTGCGTTCTTCATGTTGAATAACTTCAGACCGTCTATCTTTTTCTCATCATGATGACTTTTGGATGCCTACATTTAAGGGGTTTATCTTTAATTTTTTTTTGAAGTACTGATTTCCTTTTATTTGGTTTGAAATATTGGTACAGTAGTGACTGGTTACTTTGTTTATTTGGATTTTCTTGACATGTAGCGTTTGGGGCTTATAATCGAATTCTGATTCTTAAATGGTTGAAATAACTCTATCATCTAATTTTTCATATAGAGGTTTAATTTTTTTTCCAGCTTATCCCCCAACAGTGTTTATAAGGAATTTTCTCTTGTAACCGCAGGACACGTTAGGGGATTTTCTAGTTCAAATTTTGATTGGAGGATTCAAACTAGCCAGAATGTGAATGAAGAGGGGAATGCTCGTCCAAACTTCATGCAGAATTTAGAAAACAGAAACCCCAGAAACTGGAATAATGTGAACCAGAATGTGAATGCAGAGGGGAATGCTCGTCCAAACTTCATGCAGAATTTAGAAAACAGAAACCCCAGAAACTGGAATAATGTGAACCAGAATGTGAATGCAAATGCCAACGCCTATCCAAATTTTATGCAGAATATAGGGAACAGGAATCCCAGAATGTGGAATAATCTGGGCCAGAATGTGAAAGCAAATGAAGACGCCCCTCCCGATTTTATGCAAGAAAAAGAGAACATAAACCTCGAAAGTGAGAATGATGCTGGGACTGGCTTGAATTCTAGGCCTATGGACTTTGTAAGAGGAATTTTAGATGGAGATAATTTTACGAGAGGTTCTTCTTTTGAGTATCAGTATGAGCAGGATGCCGATCATGTTCATATAAAGATGTTACGTAATAATACCTTTGTGACTGTAACAGATTCTAAAGGAAATGTTAAACTCAGTGGCTCTGCTGGTTCATTGAAAGACCTGAAATCAGGGCAAAAGCTTTCTAGGTATGCCGCCGAGGCAACTGCGGAAGTTGTGGGCCGGAGATCTAGGGGTTTGGGATTGAAATCTGTGGTCATGAAAGTGAATGGATTTACCCATTTCAGAAGAAAAAGGCAAGCAATACTGAGCTGGAAGGAGGGCTTTACTGCTGATTCTCGAGGCGGTAGAAATCCAATTGTATTCATTGAAGATACCACTAGAAAACCCCATAATGGCTGCAGATTACCAAAGAAACGGCGTATTTAGGTGTTTGTTATTGAGGTGGTCGGAGAAAACATTATTTTACTTGGATGAAGACACACTTTAGGTCCTGTTTTGGGCACATGATGATACTTATCTTGAGCACATTATTTGTAGACTATCCATTTCCTTCCTCCTTTGTACAATTTTGAAGATTCAATAACCAGAACTTTCTGTAACAGTATTTACTACTGATTGTTGATTTTGTGTCACTGTCGACCATCCTTTTATACATTGAATGAATATTAAAGTCGGCAATTATTAATATTCTGGCGTTTGAAAAATGCTTTATTCTATTATATGTAGATTTGTATTTCACACCATTGATTTGACAGTTTGAAGAGCAATATAATGGGGTGTCATGGATCTGCAGTCTTGTAGAAGACAAGATTTGCAGAGTGACACACTCCCCTTAATGGCTGTCAGTTGATAAATGAATAGATTGATATTCTTCTACATGTTAACTAGAAATTACTCAGTTAGATTCTCAATTAGTTGAAATGAATTTCATTGTTAGATTCTTTAATAAGCTCATTGATAGAATTTTTATAGGTATAATACACTATAATAAATGTCCTTCTAGCTCAAGGACTATATATATTTTAGATGAATACAATGTTTTAAGAAATTACTTTCACATGGTTGCACACTGTCACTCGCAGCTGAAGATAAAAAAGATACTGACACTTGCAGCTGACTTAAACAAAATTATTGCAAAGATACAAATCAAAATAGACAGTAAAAGGAATCACATTCACAACATAAGCCAAGTTTCAATTAAAACATTGAAATGCAAAGTCTGATTCATTAAATAATTCCTTCTAAAATTTAATGTAATTCTCCAACGAAAACAATCCATGATCATCATAATTCTACTTTTTCAAAAGAAGAGGCCCAACATTATCACCAGTGGCTTTGTTATGCTTCACATGGCTTCCATCACACAGAGGAAAAGTCCCAGATCTCCAACATCTGCACCAAAAGCACTCAGTAAGATGAAGATTTGTTGGATGGATGTAAATAAACCACATACATGTAACTTTCAAAGGTAAAACCATATCAAGATAGACTTAACACAACACTTTTCATCAAACAGGAAGTATTTCGATCTATTTTTTCCTCAAACAAAGGATATGCACCCTATTCTATTGCTTTCTTGTCCCTTTCTGCTTAACCAAAAATGGCGCAGAAAAGTATGATACAATGTTAGAATTAACCAGAAAGCAAGAGCTTGATAGAGTGAAGCTTACCTGCAATAAGCAGTGACGGGCTTAGAGATTTCAGTGACCACAACAGAATCCACCACCTTCTCTTCACTCTTCCTGATATCAGGGTTTATACCCACAGCCTCAGCTTTCACCAACACTGCACGCTTTGGTCTCCCACCACCACCAACACCTAAAGAACAACCCTTGAAATGGGTACTAACAACAACCCCTTTTGGGGTAATCCCATTGAAGAAACTTACACCAACTTGGCTTAAAACAGACTCCATTCAAAAGGGTCTCTCTCTCTTTCTCTTTCTTTTTATTTTTTGCTGTGTTTATGAGTTTATTTTCCTTTCCTTTTGGCTTCACAACAACTATCTTGCAATGAACCCTAATGGATGAGATAAGAGAGGAAGAGGATCGAATCTAGTGACACGTGTTCCTGAACTTGTGGACGCCACACTCCTGTGTTCTACAACACGTAGCACTTTGAATGGACACAAATACACATGTTCTTGTCCTACTTCTTTTCCTGTGAAGAAAAAAAAAAATCATGAATGAACATGTGACCAATCTATCACAAAGGTGTAATTATTTTTTTCGTTTTTATTTTTACTTTTTTTTAAATTTGATGTTATTTTTATTAGATTTTTGAAATCAATCAAATTTTTTTCATTAAATATTGTAGTTATAAATAAAGATAATTTATTTTATCGTGTAATTTAGTATAGAGTTTGATAAAAAAAAATTAATCCATTTTAAAAGTTTAACAAAAATATCAAATTGTATCAATTTTTAAAAAATTTAAATTAAATTATATTATATAACTAATTTAATTTTTTAATAAAAATAAAAAATAAAAAAGAGTTAAATATATTTTTGATTTTTTAAGTTTTAGTAAAATTTGGAATTAGTCTCTCTTCGAAATTTTTAACTAATTTATTTTTTCATTTATAGAAATGCGTAAATTTAGTCTTTCTAACCAATTGATCTTACATCTCAAAACCCATTTCATTAATTTTCATTATTAGTATTTGAATTGTTTACTTTTGTTGACACATTTTCTCTGACACATCTCATTTTCTCTTTAATGTTAACTTAAACATTATCATAAAACGCAATTAAAATATCAAATAAATTTAACAAAATTTGATTAAAATGACTAAATCTATACACATATTTATAAAAATAAAAGACTAAATTGATTAAAAGAAAGACTAATTTTTAATTTTACTCAAACTTGAGAAATAAACATATTTAACCTAATAAAAAATACCATAAAATTAACTTGACTTCTAAGAAAAAAACAAAAACTACAAAAAGAATTAAAAAAAAAAACTAAAAAAGAAGTGTGGCGGTGTTGATTAATAAAACAGTAAAACAGGTAAGTTAACGAAGAAGACAAGAATTAAAATGTGGTAATGATTAGTCATAAATTGTCATCAATGCACCGCAATACGTAGCTGCCAACAAAAATAACACTACAAGTGCTGAACATTCAATGCAATGTCACATTTGAAACTTAATTTCTTGTCGGGATTCAACATCTTTACATGAAAAATATTAGAACTTAAGAACTTAACAATAAACATTCATTGAGAAAGTAAAATTAGTGGTTAAATTCTTTAATCTTGTATCAGGTTTCATACTACTGTTTCGCTATGACTTTTAGGCCAATTTGAAGTGGAACAATGTCAATATTATCGGCATAATTTTGAAGTTTAATTTTAATTCATTGTTGAATATTACGCCATTATGTAAGAATTTAGAATCTAGAGATCTAAATAATTAATAATAGTATTTTTTTTTTCTTCCAAAAGCAACAGGCCACCACCACATTAGTTGTACCATCAAATAAAAGTGACTCAACTTCCACCAAATCTTTTAAAACACAAAACGTAAAGTTTTCTTCCTTTCAACTAACTAAACTTGGAAATGAAAAAGTGAGGGAAAAGAAAATAGAAAGCTACTATAATTAAAAAAAGAACAATATTTTTCAAGGTGTTTAGCTCAAAATAATAAATTATAGAAACCCACTTAGAAAATTAACTTTTTTTTAATATTTTCATTTAATCTTGTCTAATCATAAATGGCAAAATATGTAAATATCAGGGTTAAATATATTTTGGTTCCTTAACTTTTAATAAATTTTAGAATTAGTCTATTTTATACGTAAATTTAGTTTTTTTAATTAAAGTTTGTTAGATTTATTTGATGTTTTATACGTAATTTAAAATTGTATTTAAAGTTTTTATATAGTTTAATATATTTTCACTTTAATATTAGGTTAAATACTAATATAAGATGCACTTAAAAGATTAAATAAATTTAATAAAATTTGATTAAAATAACTAATTCACATATTTTAAAAAATAAATAACTAAACTAATTTAAAATTTTAAAATAAATTAATTAAAAAAGTTAAGGAAATAAAAACGTAATTAATCCTAAATATTATATATAAAACATTAATGGTGTTAACGTATTTTTTTTGACTAAAATATAAAAACATAAAATATCTCACATTTATTCGCGTAAAAGATCAATGAAATTACGCAAAACCCCAACAAAGTGAAAAAAATGTGCTTGCATTGATGCATTCACAATAACAACAATACCAACCACGATAATGCAAATGCAACTAACGAGAAGTGTAGCAAGCTTCGTCTGAAAACAGAGAAAACCGTTTTCCCACTCTGCATTCATTCGCTTCCATTCCATTTCCTTCTCTTTTTCCCACTTCTGCGCGTAACCCAGTTTTTTTTTTTGGCCCGACCCGACCCGAAGTTTCGCCACCGGAACGACGATGACGACGGCGACTCTCGGCCCGAAGGAGCGGCGGGCGTTTGGGCTCTGGTGCTGTGTTGTGTGCCTAGCGATCTGCGCTAGGGTTTGCGGCGCGGCCAGATCGGACAAGGAAACGCGCGAGAGGTTCTACGGAAACATCAATTTGACGTCGCCCGAATCCAACAACACATTCGCCAAGATGTTCGATCGCGTTCTCGAGAAGGAGTTTTCTGAGAATGACCAACCAGAAGGTTTTGTTTTCCCATTTTCTAAACAAAATGTAATTTTTGCGTTGTAGTTTAAAGTTCCGTTTTTTTTTTTAGTTTGTTTGTTTTGTTGCCGAGGAAGTGACTTGGTGTTTGTGTTAGAGAACAGAACATGCTACTTACTGGAGAGTCTTAAAGCCGAACACGAACTTGTAGTGTATGTGTAGTCTTATTATAGCTTGAAAGAGAAGAGAACCTTGGCCCAGGAGGCCAAAGTTGTGGGATGAATAAACAGAGAAGATTCTTATATTAAGTGAAATTGCTTAAATAGACTTTTGTTCTAAAAAGAATCCCGGCTAGTCCTGTAACGGAGGGAGGATCACACCTACAGTGCACATGATTACCGGCTATTTCAGAGGGTGGTGTGGATGATGCCATTCTCATTTGTCAGGGGAAGGTGGTGCTTTTCGTGCTTTAACCACAAGTGAGAAGATTCTAGGTCTTCTTTATTCTGGTGCACTTGGGGCCCCCACGGGCTTTTAAGGTAGTCTGGTGATAAGGGTTAAACTGAGGCGTGTTATCTTGTCTGGTTGTCTAGGGTTGGTTGGAATGCAATTTGGGATTATTTTGCTCGATCGGCCGGATAGTCTGGTTCGCTAGCTGGGTAGTTGTAAAGTAGTGAACAGGTTGCTAGAAGTAAATATGGAGCATTATAACCTAGGTTGATTTATGGTTGGCGGGGTTCTGGACTTGGAACTTCTTATGGAAGAGGTGAGTAAGCATCGAGATTGGCGTGTGGGGGGATTTACTCAGACAATTCACCTCCTTCTGGATCTTACTTCACCGTTTTGGCATTTCTGGGCTCGGTGTTTGTATTCTTTTCATCGTGAGATTATAAGTAGGTGGGGTAAAGTGAAACTGCATATCAACTGGTTTGCTTTCCCTCTTGTTCTTTGTTGCCCAATGATGGTGGAGTGATGGGGTGTTATAATCATCTCTGTTGCACGATGAGTACTTATAGCATCTATATATTCTGGATCAACGGCAAGGTTTGAAGGATAACAGTATTGTTCTTGTTTTGTGAAATTAGCAGTAAATCATGGTGTGGGGGTTCAACTGTTCTCGTCAAGAGATGTGTTTGGGGTTCATGTTGAGAGATGCATAAAAATCTCATTTGCCCCCTTAGTACCTCATGTTTAGACTGAAGCTAAAACCTTGTTTAAAAAAAATAAAAAATGGATGCTTCGTGTACATTAAAATGTATATTTAATGGGTGTACTAGTACTGGTATGGAATTGATAGATCTGCATTTATTCTTATAAGCTTTAATACTATATAATAATTGCTATACTGCTACAGTTTAACTGTCTTTTTTGTGGTTTTACTATTGATGTCAACATGGATGATCTGTTATTGATTAAATACAGTGTAAATGTTGCTCTATTGTAATTTATTTTTCAGAGTTTGCTTGTGAAATGAAATACTAGATCCAGCTGTCACAAATCAATTTATAGATCTGAAGCTCATTGAGTTCTTTCTTTTAGTAGGTTGTCTGCTATTCTCACTGTTTTTTTTTTCTTTAACAGAATCTGACAAAAGCAGCTTCAATAGCAGTGTAGCAGATCAGCAGGTAGGTCCAGTACTCTGGGTATCAATAGTTGTGTTGAATTGGATTATTCAGTGGAGAACAAGTCGATGTTTCATTGTGTGTGTATAAAATGAGTCGGGCTAAATGTACATCAAATTCAGTTTCAAATATTGCATGAGAAGTTACATGACATGAGTCTATATATCTGGTATCCCACTCTTTTTAATGTAAAGATGAGTTTTGAGCATCTGGTCTTCTTTTGCAGGCTGTATTGGAGACTGTAGCTAAAATTACTCATGACAAACCAAAGAGAAATGATACACATGAGGGAAAGTATGGTCATATACTGTGCAATCTAGTTTCTCAGTTGCATCTTATAATGAATTAGTAGATGTAATCATGTAACCCCGATTGCATACACAATGACTCATTATCTTTTTTAAATGATCATTTCCCGTAGTGCTACGAGAGCATTTCAGTTTCAAGATGTGTTCTCACTGGAAAATGAAGATTCGGATGATGTGACAACTTTGATTGATAAAAAGGTGTGATAAAAGCCCTGACTCTTTTGGCTTGTTCTTCAATATGATGTTAAACTACTTTTATTTATGTTTCAACCTCCTTACTTGTTTATGCTATTATGACAGGACAATGTCTTCGTCATGTCTAACAAGAAATCCAAATATCCTGTGCTTCAAGTGGATTTGAGGTGATATGTTATGAATTTTATCCTTGCAATTACTACTCAGGGAATTCTTTATCAGCTTGATTGACTAATCGAAGGATAGGATTGTGTTAAGAAATTGCTTTAAGTCTGGACTAAATGTTCTGTATCTGGGCAGTTTTCTTTTCATAAATCAGTACTTCTGGATTATGGAATGTGTTATTTTAGTAATGTATTACTGTTAAGAGCGGAATTGTGTTAATTGGAAGGTATAATTGTGAAAATGTCAGATGAATCGTCCTGCAATACCTCTTTCTGTGCTTTTCTCTTTCTTCATGTGAAAAAATAAATGGGTATGGATTTTTTTTCTTGCGCAAGGCTTTTTCACCAAATGCTTTCAAGTTATTTTTGTGTTCTCAAAATACAGTTGCCAGGTATCAATGACTTTTAGAGTGAAGGATAACTTACTTTCCAATGAGTATCCAAATTTTTTCTCCAAGATTATAATTATGAATTTCTTATAATATTAGATTGTGATCCTTTGTGTTTTTGTAGTTCTTGAAATTTGAGTTTCTTCAGTTTGTTCTATTATGAGACAACCTTTGAACAACTGCGCGCTCATGCAGGCTAATATCAGATTTGGTGGTTGTAATAGTTTCTGCAGCCATTGGTGGGATTGTCTTTTCTTGTTTGGGACAACCGGTATGTGATTGTTACTATTTCTCGTTGTGACATTTAATGTCCTTTATGCAGTAGATGATTTTCATATTTAAATTATATTTTGGGGATATTAAGCAATTTATTTGACTGGAAATCTTTGTATAATGTTGGATTTCATGTATTTTTCTTAAAACATGTAGGTTATCGTGGGCTATCTTCTTGCAGGCTCCCTTATTGGACCTGGCGGTTTGAAATTTATCAGTGAAATGGTGCAGGTATGTTGTTCTAAGTGACTCACTACCATTCTTACTGGGGAAAACACAAGTCCGTCTAAGTAGGGGTGGGAACTCTTAATTTACATGCAGGTTTTATGAGATTGAGTTCATTTAAATCCAAATTTGAAGATGGTGTTGGATGGGAGGAAGTGTATTAAAAAAAACTTGTCTCATATTGACTAAAGATAAATTCAAAGTAGATTATATAAGTGGGGGGCAACTCTCACCTAACAAGCCAGTTTTGTGGAGTTGATTTAGGCTTAAATCTGAATTCGTAGGGTTCCTGGGCATGTTGAGTTTCTAATCTGATCAGTCTTTATAAAACTTGTGCCTTACTTATTGTAGTGGTGGTTAAAAATCACTTTTGCAGTGTACAATCTTGACCTTCTTCAGATCTAGATTTCTTCATATGTGCACATATCATGATCATCATAAGCTTCCACTACATTAACTTGAAACATCAACTTAAGCTGTTAATTGTTTTTATGTTTTTACTCAGTCATTATGCACCTGATATCTTTATTTTCCTTGTCACTTTTATGCAGGTTGAAACTGTTGCACAATTTGGTGTAGTGTTTCTTCTCTTTGCTTTGGGGCTGGAATTTTCCCTGGCAAAGGTTTGTTATTCTTGTCTTGCAAAAACTTTCTCACTTTCATCCAATTTCTTGCTATAACACTATTCTTACTAAATCTCAAACCATATTTTAAGATTGTAAAGAAATATATTATTATCCTCGTCTAAGGTTTTTGATTTGGACTTGTGTATTACTAAAACTTTTCTGTTTCCATTTTCTTATTTTAAAATTTTTGTGCATGAAGTTAAAAGCTGTGGGGGCTGTTGCTGTTCTTGGAGGACTACTTCAAATTGTCATTTTTATGTTCATGTGTGGCATTCTTTCCATGGTATGGTGCTGACTTGTCTGATTTGTTCTTCACTGGAATTAAGGAGTTACAAGTTTTTTTCAGTAAATGTTATTGTGCATTTTTGTTTGCAGTTATTTGGAGCTTCATTGTCTGAGGGTGTTTTTGTGGGTTCCTTTCTGTCCATGTCATCAACAGCAGTAGTATGTTTTTACCCCATTTCCCAAAAACATACTGTAAATATTTTTATCAGTGGTTTCTAGTTGATTCTAAGCATTGGTCGCTATTTTTTTTTTTTACCTTTTTCCAGGTGGTGAAGTTTTTGGTGGAGCGAAATAGTAGTAATGCTCTTCATGTTCAAATTACAATTGGGACTCTTATTTTTCAGGTATCTTTCTAGTTAGTGTTTTAAATGTTAAGTTCGTTAGCTTTTCATAAGGTAATATGTTCTTAAGTTAGACTTATATTGCATATCAATCTTTCCTCTACCACTTGTTATATATCAGGATTGTGCAGTGGGTTTACTATTTGCTTTGCTCCCAGTTTTGGGTGGTAACAGTGGCCTTTTACAAGGAATAATGTCAATGGGGAGACTGTAAGTCTTTCCATCTACTCTTTCTCACTCTGATTTCATTGTACTTTTTCATAAACTCCCTTTTCGCTTAGTGACCAATAACGACTTCAGTCAATGCGAGCCAATTCGACTGCATAGTGTTGCTAAATATTAATCTTTCTACTTTAATATATACTTCATGCAATTACCTTCGTAAAGTTGTTATCCAAATTAATGTAAGCAAGCTCAAAGATCTTACAATTTAGAAACACGGCTTGTAGTCATTTTTTGAGCTTAAATTACATGAATATTACCAAGATATTTTGGAATTTGTCTTCTAAACTATTTAAAACATACCAATGGGAGACCACAAAAATTCAGTTTTATTGAAAGAGAGTGACCACAAAAATTCAGTTTTATTGAAATATAGGTTTTCTTTCTGGGGAGGTGCAATTTACCTCAAATTCAGCTTATCGTCATCGGGATAGGATCTAATAATCTAACTACTTTGAATTTCAGGCTGCTAGTGTTGTCTTTGTATATCACTGCTACATCCATATTGTCATGGTCATTTGTTCCTCGATTTCTTAAACTGATGATGCGGTTGTCATCTCAGGTTAGGCTATAACATAGTTTATTTACTACTGTCTTGCTAGCACTATTAGCAGCTCATGAATTATTTTTCTTCCTTTCTGCTCGCCAGACTAATGAACTGTATCAGCTAGCTGCTGTTGCTTTCTGCTTGTTATCTGCATGGGTAAGAAAAACAAATGCTGATTGCTGTTACTGATTCCTTATCATTTTGTTGCTTCTTTTATGCATAGGTTGTGCACTCTTTTCGAAACAGTTGTATGATAGACTGGAATGTCATGCATGTTATTTTTGGAATGAAGAATATTGTTTATGCATGTATATATTCCGGGGTGCGGTCCAGGCTTCCTTCTTAAAAAGGGGATTTAGATCCATTATGCAGCCTATTAGTTAAACATTAGCAATAGTAATGGTGATGTACATTTTGCTAAATTTTTATAATATCTTTCCAGTGCAGTGATAAGCTAGGCCTTAGTCTTGAGCTGGGCTCATTTATGGCTGGTGTTATGATTTCCACAACAGACTTCGGTCAACATACTTTGGACCAGGTAATATTCATGACTGATAACTTCTGAATTGTGTCAGACTTATTTTGCTTTGCATACATGAAGTACTTTCTAATAATTATTCATACTCTTTAGTCTACAGATACACTTATCTTTGGATCACTTGGGGTGCACTTCACATAGTCCATTATTTTACCATCTTTTGTCTTGCAAATACCATGTGTTACAACGATTGGTTTTTTCTGTTATCCCAGTTTTGGAACACTGGACATGCCTTACTTCCAAAATGTTTTGGGATGTTTCTTTTCTCCCAAAGTTCTAGGTGCTCAGTTTCAACTTCTGTGTTATCTTTTGTACTCAGCTCATGTTATTTTTAAGGGAGCGGATATCTTTAATATGCGCCACATAAGGCAGCCTTATTGCTTTTGTACTTTCTTTCCCCCACCCTTTGTATACAGACTTTGAAAGATTATTTTTAACCTCCTAGTTGTACTTCTTTTTCTCACTTTTCTGTTTCCTATAAAAATACATACAAATGATGTATTTGGGGATAATTTACTGCTTTTGAATTATGAATTATTCTTTCAGTTATTGATTAAAGTAGAAGTTCTCTTTTGTAGGTGGAACCAATTCGTAACCTATTTGCAGCTCTCTTTCTCTCGAGTATTGGAATGCTTATACACGTGCATTTCCTTTGGAACCATGTGGATATCTTGCTGGCATCTGTTATTCTGGTTGTAGTCGTTAAAACTGCTGTTGTTGCTGTTGTCACCAAGGCCTTTGGTTATAGTCTTAAGACGGCATTTATTGTAAGTTAATAAGTCAGCTTGTTGGAAGATATATTGATTAACTATACACAGTTTCTTATGTCAACACTGAATGGCTGTTTAGGTTGGTATCTCGCTTGCCCAAATAGGTGAATTTGCTTTTGTCCTCCTCAGTCGTGCTTCAAATCTTCACCTAGTTGAGGTTTTTGCTCTCTCTCTTTCTCTCCTAAGGTTCATCCCAAGTTACACTGGAAAAGTACCTCGGGTTTTCCACTATTCTACGATCAACCCAAACAATTTGTAGTTTAATTGAAAACATTATTTACACCTTCATGATACCTTTTCTTGATTGTATTCAGTGATTTATGTAATTTCCCTCTGTTCTATCCTTCTCTCTAGCTGACCAATGATTATAATATTTTAGGGGAAAATGTATCTTCTTCTTCTAGGAACAACGGCTCTCAGTCTGGTAAGTTCATTCACCTAGCTGTGTCATACTTCCTTTGAATTATTTAAACTTATCGTATTGATTGAATACAGGTTACGACTCCACTGTTGTTTAAATTGATACCTGCTGTCATGAATCTGGGTGTTCTCATGCACTGGTTCCCATCTGAGAGTTCAACACAAATTGAGGTGTCTCTCTTTATTTCTCCCTTTTTGATGGCCTCGTATCAGATGATTTTCTCTCAAACAACTAGGGTGCTTCAGAAGCCTTATTTGAGCTGGTTATTAAAAATAAACTACATTTTGAACTTGCATCGAATCATCACTTTACCATTCATCATTGGCTGCAATGTTATTAAAAATAAACTACATTTTGAACTTGCATCGAATCATCACTTTACCATTCATCATTGGCTGCAATGTTTTTTAGGTGGGGTTATGATTCCAAATCAAATAAAGCTTTTTTGGGGGTCAACATTACTAGTTCAATATGATATTTTTTCAATCACAGATCATATCACTAACTTGAAAGGTTAAAATCTTTCTACATATGATTCATAGTTACTGTAAGTTGATTGGGGATGAATGCTTTACTAGATATTTCCTACCATTGCTTCCTTATGTAGTTGTGTGTTTTTGAGACAGTTTTTTCTATTTTTTCTGAAGGTCACTTCTTATGCATTTACTTTCAAGACACATTCTTCATCCTAACTACTGCCATATTCCTGCTAGATTTTTGTTCTCTAGGAGTATTCCATTTCCATCATGATATACATTATCTCTGTTTGGTATTAAATTCAGTATCCTTGGCTCCATCTTTACATCAGTATTGAAAAACCAAGGATCCTCTGCTCATGCTAAAAATCATAGATGATATAACAAACAACGTGACCTGTGTTTTATTGTTATAATAACAGGGGAAAGTATCTGTGAATGAAGCAAGCAGAATGTTATGAGTGTTGAATTATCAGGTAGAGAAAACAGGATTTCCTTACTCTGTTTCTGTTGCAAGTCCATGGTGAGCTTCACATGAAACAGTGAGCATATTCAGTTCTTCCATTGATAGTTATGGAAGATGTTGTGTATATAGGCATATGATTTTTTGTATTCATTGAGCAATGTATATAGGGAATTGTAGGCCAATCTTATTGCTTACGCTAATCCTATCACATCATACGCTGCTTTCCTTATAATACCTTAGCTGCTATCAAATTGCAAAAAAATTCACGCTGTAACTTTCTAAACATTCATTCCACCAACACTCTTCTGTAACACTTAGCCAGCATTTAATGGAGATCTCGATCAATAAATAAATAAATAAATTCTAATTAATTCCATGTTATTTGATGTCATTTTTTGAAACTACTTCCGCGTCAAATCTGGGTAGCCTCTCCAATGTAATTAAGAGTAATTAGAAAATGCATTTTTTTAATATAAATAATTATATTTTTAATCCGTGTAAAAGTAGTATTTTTTTAATTAATAGTGTACAGAGACAAGATCGTTAAATTTGAGACTATGGTTAGCACTGTGAAGGATTCATAAAATTGTAAATTATGAAATTGGTAAATTTTAAAGTATGTGATATATACCTTAATTATGTTTTATTTTAATTGAAATTTATTTCCGAAAATAATTTTAATTTAGATGTGTTTGAATTTTGTTAATTTATTCACCAATCAGTTAAATAAGTGTTGGAGCTGAAAAGAAAGGTGGACTTTATTTGCATTTTTTTAATTAGGTGGTGTTAGCAGCAGACATAATAAGATAAGCTTTTAGTTATGTTAACCTTTAATTAGGTTTGTGTTTTATTTGAATACAATAAACTTTCTAAAAAGGTGAAAGTAGTGTAATAGACAATTTAGAAAAAAAAATGGCAATCCATACTATTTTATGGGTTTTTTTTTTAATTTTTTTAATTTTACTTTGTTATGATAGTATGTAAGATTTGAACTGAAAATATGAAAAATCGTAAAATCTTAATTATACGAGTTAAATAAGAATTTTAATTATAATGATAATAAATGTACCAATTAGGCGTAGATAGAAAGGTTTTGAAAATTAAGAGACTATGAGTCTCTGAATATAAAATCATAATTGTTCCAGACATAAAATAGGAACAAATTATTTTCTTTTCGTGTAAGAAAAATAAAGAAAAGAAAACTTTGCTTTTTAACAGTTTAGGGAAGGAAGTCGAATTGTTTTTTTCTACAGGAAATAAGGGCTAAATTATATCATATAATATTAAATTATCTGAGTTGGTGGAAATTATTTATTATGAAAAAATAACTATTTTGAGTTGGTGTAAATTGATAATATTTATTACTTAAGTTAAAAGTATGTTTGCACTTAAGTGTATGTTTGAGGAATATAAGGTGATTGGGAATGAGATGTTACTATCATATCATCCTTTCTTTCTTTATTTCATGATTTTGGGGAGTGGGCCCCACTATGAACCACCACCGCCAGACGTGCGCCGCGGACGGCGGGTCACTGGCTAATATGGCGCCGGCAGAATCCCCTGCTGATTCCCATTGCAACTCTGGTCTTTTCTTTTTCTTTTTCTTCTCTTTTCTTTTCTTTTCTATAAAAGTTGAATTTTTTGTGTCGCTATTCATATTCATGGTTCACGTCATTAAATTTTAGATTCCACTCTGTTATGTAAGTTTATTAACCATTTCACTGAATATCTTTTCTTCTGTGGTAAAGTAATTGTTACTTTTTAAGCTTAAAATACAATAATATAATATGATCAGGTTTAAATATGTTTTTTTTCTTAACTTTAAGTAAATTTTAGAATTAGTCCATTTTAAAACTTTACATCAATTTAGTTTCTCATATTTTGAAATATGTGAATTTAGTTTTTTTAATCAAATTTTTTTAATAGTTGATTAAAATGACTAAATTCACATATTTCAAAGGATGAAAGACTAAATCGGTCCGAAATTTTGAAATAAAATAATTTCAGAATTCACTGAAAATTAAGAGACTATTAATCTATTAAAAAGTAATCATTGTTCGGGACATGTCAACAAAATTAACCCGTAATTCTTATATAAGACGGTCAAACATAATTTTTTGCATGTCAAATATAAGATAAATCAAGTTGAGACTGGGTTAACCTACGTTACCATCTCTAAAATTATTATATTTACACACATAATGTTTACGAATATGTATAAAAAATAGTTATATTAATTGATATATTTTGTTTATGTTGGCTTTTATTCACTCTTGTAGTGAGAATACCTACAAAGTTATCATGGTTTTAGATAATAATCACAAAATCCATTAAGGTAATGCGATGTTCTAAATTTTCTAAGAACTTTATCACATAAATTAAATCTATCGTAGGGTTATAAAAGAAAAAAAGGTCTAGTACGTTATAATGAGTGCATGTACCACACTATAACAAAATAACAAATGAATATTTTAAAATATTTGTAATAAATAAGGTGTGTACTTCTCGTCACATATAACACAACCAAAAAGTAGATGTGAGCCAAACCTATTAATAATTGAATTCAGTTATATATATATATATATATATATATATATATATATATATATATATATAACTGCATAAAATAAAAAAGCTTTCGGTGGTTGGGGAACGTCCTATTTTGCTTCCAATATACCAAGTTTCCTCTATTTA
>Ga0209589_1004825_pt1 | contig 23125 bp, 7 predicted proteins | sample CowpeawhiteBW_FD_187525 | JGI IMG/M metagenome (GOLD analysis project Ga0209589, IMG submission 187525) | Root nodule microbial communities of legume samples collected from California USA - Cow pea white BW (SPAdes) (version 2) | ecosystem: Host-associated > Plants > Roots > Nodule | place: USA...
ATAATATATATATATATATATATATATATATATATATATATATATATACTTTGATGAAATAATAGGAATGAAATTAACTCTTTTTTTATAAAAAGAAATAATTATTTCCTTTTTTACTGTTTGTGTGTGCACATATATAATTTATATTTTTAATTCATTGATAATTTTAAAAAAATTAAAATATGTAATTCATGTCTTTAGAGATCCAATGATTAACACATCTTCAAAACCAAAACAATTTTATTATAACTTTTCTTTCAACTCTTACAATTAGTTGTGATGATTACCAATAAATTCAAGAAAAAAAATATGATTTTTTGTAAATTCGGGTTATGATTTGTAAAACAATGGATACAATTATTTTGATATCCAATAAATATTACACACACTTTACATTTATTATTTTATTGTTTAATTTTTTTCTTATTTTATAAATACAATAATTAACTTTTTCAATGAACAAAATATCCCTAAAAGTGGATTCTCAAGTATCAAAATAATATTTTTCTAAAACAAATATTAGGGGCCAATATTTTTGAAACTTTTGTTGAGTAAGAGGTAGAGTTTAAAAGAAAAAAAAAAGTTTTATTTGTGGAGTGTAGTGAAGCATGTAAAACTACTAATGGACTAGAGCGAGTGATAAGAGAAAGTGCGAATGAGAAGTAGAGCAATGTATATATAAGAAAGAAAGGTAATTAAGAAGAGGAAGAGAAGGAAAAGACGATTGTGGTGAATACTACGTTTCGTGGTTTATATAAGATGTAGAAGCAATGCGATGTTACTGCATTGGTGGTGCATTAATATAGAAAGACTTTGGAGAAAGTGTTGGTGTAGTGAAGACAAGATTGGTTAAAAAGAAGAGAGAGAAAAAAAATGTGATGAACTATTTATTCATGTGCAAAGTGAAGAAGATGGGGTTGCAGAAATAGTGCGTGGTACTTGGGAAGTGGCGATGATAGTTATATGGGAGCAGGTGGTGGTGTTAATTATTGAATGGAGAGAAGGATTGATGCATTTGAAGGTTTTTGTAAACCATGCATAAGAGAAACCAGGACATTGAAGTGGGGCATTCAACACACCTTATTGCATTTTCAAGATCATCTCATTAATCGGAAGACCTCACATGGCCGACCCAGATTGCGACAGTGACAATAAATGTAGCCCTATATATCCCTTTCTTCAGTACGACTGCAACTCATCAAAAGCACATCATTTGCTTTTCTTCTTATTGGAGAGAGAGACCCTGTGCCATTAGCTGTAGGGGACCCCAGTTCTGAAGCTCGTAGATGAAATGTCTATTTCATATAAGATCTTCTTTGTAAGATTCTTTCAAGTCACACTAAATCGAAAATGTGATAGCGGGTGAAACAATAGATCCAACAACAGAAAGAGATCATGAACATATTGTAAGGTGACTCCGCACTTTGTGAGAGTACCTTGTAGAGATATTTTGTCTTTAAAACATCTCAATTATACTAGAGAGTTTACTTGGGTATACTTTTGTTGGTGCGTTCCAAAACATGAAACGCAACATTAACACTTTTCTTAGTGAGTTGGTGAAGTCAATTAGCATCCTAAAATGGTAAACTGGAGTCCAGATTAGATGAGCATGTTGAAGACCTATAAGGCTACGATAAAATCTTCATCATTCTCATTTATACTATGTCCAAAAATGAAGGTATCCCAAGTATGAATTCGAAGTTAATGATACATTCGCTCTACGAGAACATTGTTGACCCGCCACAATCTCACTACTATAAAAATCACGTTTATATAACGATCTTTTACACAAAAATCACTTAACAATGTAATATTAAAGAACGATAATAAAGTAGTGAACTTTTTACATTTTCTAATCCATAGGTGATCAATTCTTAAAATTAGGAATGATATTGAGGTAAGATGGACGAGTTTTATTATCTAATCCATTATTGAAGTAAAAATTTTCATTTCTTCGATATTAATTATTAAAAAATATAATTACATAAATTTTAAATTAGAATAACATATAACAATCGAGTAAAAATGAAATAGTTATATCAAATATTATATAATTACACATAAATAAAATTTCATGACAGTCAAAATATTATATAAGTATATATAAAATAAGAGAATCAAACCATTAATCAAGTAAAATTTTTTATTTTCTTGTTCTTATCAAAGATTGACATATTTCATGCATGGTTGATAAATTCTTCCAATCTTAATGGTTAGGATCATCAACAATAAAGTTGAAGTTTATATTTTAAACTAATCTTCTATTGTTCACTGAAATCTAAAGGATAAAATTAGTTTACAAGAATGCATATATCATCGATGTTAAAAGCTTTATAAGCATCCTTAGGAACTAAGGCATTGCTTAGAGTTTAAAGTTTCATTGTTTGCTCACTAAACATGTCATTTAATCCTTGCAGCTGCTTATCCATTATAACAAAAAATATATTCAACCTACAATGATGCTCCAGAGTGACATGATCATTTTGAAGTCGAGAACGACCATGACGTGCAACATAAGTAGAATTATAATAAGAAATATCAATGTCATGTTCACAAAATAACATCATGCCTTTCAATAAATGTTGCCGACCATCATCTCTCACTACAAGAAAATACCTCATTAACAACAAATTGTACTGACCAAAAGTTATTAGTCACAAATAATCACCAATTTACAGAATAAAAAATTATTGATTACTAAAATAGTTACTATTATGAATGAAAAGTTATGATTGATCTCTAAATTGGTCACTATAATATTGACTAACAACTTTTGGTCACTAAAATTGGTTGTTAATGAGACATATTCTTGTAGTATCGCAACTTTTAAATCACAATTCACCCCTTGTTACACATCTTTTACATATAACACATGCTAAAACTTGAAAGAACGAATTACAAGGATAATTAATACAAATTATACAAACATGTAACAATCCAACTCCCAAAAAATTAGTTAATATATATATATATATATATATATATAATAACACTGATATAACTTATATAATAAAAGGTCTAATAATAAATAAAATAATTGTCTAATAATAACAACATAAGACAATGAAAATGATAGGCGCACACACACATTTAAATACAATCTATCAAACGCTTCAACTAGACACATGTCATTATATGTTAGTGTTTGACAAAACACAAGTGAGAGAAAGTTAGACAATAAATACTTTATTGAAAATATGATAATGAAAGTTTGCATACCGATTTATTAGAAACTTATCCAATTTATAGAGTACAATATCCCATGGTATAAGGGAAAAAAATAAAACCTAATATATATCATCATAAAACATAATATGTGATAATAATAAAAGAGAATAAAATAAATGATATATCTATCGATAGAATTAAAATCAGAAGATATATGTGATATCTTTATCACCCCTCTCAAGGTGAGCATGAAAATTATGAAGACCCAACTTGGAAGTAACACTTTTGAAAAGCACTAGGATGAAGAGAATCTTGAGAGCTTGAGAAACATGATAACTTTGAGAACCTTGAAAAAGTCGTGAACCTTGAGAATTTTTTTTTCATTGATGATAATTGATATCAACAATAAAGAGATATACAAATGTTAGTGTTTGATAAAACACAAGTGAGAGAAAATTAGAAGAGAAATACTTTATTGAACGTATGAGAATGAGAGTTTTTTTTTTTTTGATCAGCAAAGAATAAAATTTAATTAAGTAGAGCACTTAAGGGGTGCTCTAACCCTTATACAAAAACATAACCTGTAAGTGTTGATGCATAGCTTAGCAAGAAGAGCCATCAACCAAAACCTACCAAGAACAAAGATGTAGCCTTAGTATATCACCATGACACTACACATAAGGCTCTGCAACATCTATGAAACTATTGACATACAGACCCCTCTATTGCAGATATGAAGTTGTTGCCTCTGATATAGCAGCAGTCAGCCCCCTCTAGCACTACTGTTGTGCAGTTCCATAGCTACAGAACTCAGCCATGTCTGATGTGTTGTAGACTGGATCCTACAGCATCGCTATAGTTGAAGCCTTGCATTATGATACTTTCTTCCCTTCACTTGAGGAACCTGCATTTGCTTACCTATCACACTGAAACACACAACATTACCGTATCATAGAGATTTTAGACATGTATTGGGGATAAGCACCAATCACTATAGGAGAACATGGCAGCTGGGATTTTGTGCTTCATCCACACCCAAGCTGTCATTTGAGCCTGACTAAAGATTTCTATAGGGTCAACTTTCCTTTGTTTAAAGATTACACTGTTCCTATGGTTCCAAATTTCCCCTATAATAGCTAACCACATTCCTCGCCAAGCTAGATTTTGTATACTATTAAAGTCAAAAAGGTGGAAGTGTTGAAAGTTGATCCTGGCTTTAATGTGGTGCATAGTGCATAACCCCAACCACCTATCACACATATTCCAGACTATTTGGGTCACCCTACAAGAGAAGAATAGATGGTTTGTAGTCTCTTCATGTGCATTACACAAATCACAAAGACAATGTTGTAGTTGAACCCCCCTCTTAAGTAAGTTATCCTTAGTCGGTAATTTATCCAAGAATACTCTCCATCCTAGTATTTGAGTCATGATATATTAAAAATTTGTCCAATATATAAAGTACAATATCTCAACTTAATATGTATCATAATAAAATAGAATATCTGATAATAAAAAAAGAAAAAAAAATAGTATCTCTATTAATAGAATTAAAACATTAAAATCAAAAGGTATATGATATCTTCATTATTACACGATTCAACAATGTAAGGAGACAACATGAAAAGAAAACATTCTTAACATCTCAAAGTTTGAAGGGAATTGCATGTAACTTCCCAAAGTAGCAAATTGTTATGGTCTATTAATAAGGCTTTTAGAGGTTTATTCTTTTGCATTACTAAATGATAACCTTTATCTTTGGATATGAAACTACAAGTGTTTCTAACAAGCGAACTAATTGTAGTTTAGATTACAACCAAGTCATGTGAAATTATTTGAATTGAAATTCTATTTTCTTGACTTACACTTAGAAGTTTGTATAACAAAATTTTGTTGCCTCAGTCTAGATGACATGGTTAGTGATTAAACTTCTCAAACTTTTTTTTTTTTATTTCGTTGATTAGTTTATAACTAGAAAATAGTTAGCAATTGTCTCTCTGAAAAAGGGCTTAGAAAGATGCGTTAAGGTAATACAAGAGCGTGAAAACTTGCTACTTTAAGATTCTCAAAGTCCGCAAACATTAGTATTCCGCATAAAATGATCGTTTTTTGGCATATTGGTGAGAAGAGATGCTATAGAGTAATATTCATTGATTTAGGTTAGTCCAAAAGTAGTTGAACTTTGTCTTTGTCCCTTTTTATCCTTGTCTGGAGATTTTATCGCCTAAATTTTCAACTTGTTGCAAAATAAATGAACATTTGAAAAGTTGATCAAATAAGTTATGGTGTTGTAGGATTTGCTTCACCAACATCAGGTGTTTTAAATAAAATAAAAGATAGGATAACTACCAAAATGTCATTTAACACCATTAATTAACCCAAATATATAACAAGTGGTTCATTACAACTTTGCAGAGTCCTAAAAGTAACTTTATATATATCTTCTTCCTTCACCAAGACTCGATAAACCTAAGATTCATATATTATAAAAATATTGAAATTCATACCATTCATAAATAACTACCATCGGAATGATATTTAATGTCTTATGAACAAATCAATCAAGGACATTTATACAAAAAAAAAAATGAAATTTGAAATCATGATACTACTTCTTTCTCCGACTGAATGACACTAATTAATCGCTATCCGTTAAAAATATAACATAATTAAAAAAGTTACTCAACCCTAAAAATCTACCACAACGCATCAATATCGTTACATTTAGAAAAATCCAACTTCACATTTTTCGTATGAAACAATTAATGTTAAAACTTATCACAAAAAGTTAGATGTCAATTAGGTTTCTGATTCATCAAAATAAATATATATTATAACATTAAAAAAATTTAGTTAACTTACATTATTTTAAATAAATATCAGCTGAGGGAATGAGGGAAAGAGAATTTGATTTTTGACGGAATGAAAACAAACATATATGGTTCCTCAACATGTTAGATAATTTTTTTTTTCAAAACCAAAATTAATTATTTTTAAAATTAAATATATAGTTATTAATCCCAAATCTCTAATTATTATATGAATATGTGTTAAAGGCACTATATTGCACTATGTATGTGATTATTTGCATCTAATAATTGAATTTATGAAGATATGTAGAAAATATATTTTTAGGTGTAAAAGGGGTTTGGTTTATGGGCGAGGCAAAGGTCAGAAAAACTTCATGTTTCATGTGATGAAGAAAATGTGAAAACTTTATATTTGGTTTTATGGGGTTGAAATTCATGGTCTTCTGTGCAATATTTGACACGAGATGTCAAAAGTGTAAACGTGAATTTTACTTTGCAATCACGTGGATCAGATTTTGTTATACGTGACCCAACTACTTTGCTCCTAAACTTTTGCCTTCTACATTTACAAGCCCTAATATCGCAGTAATTAACTTCCACTTTAATTGTCTGTCTTCATAATCCGACATAGTAGTTAAGCGTCTGCAGTTACATATAACAAAAAGATTGAATTATAAATTATTTAATCTTTGAAATGATTTTTTAATTCTTAATTTGGGGATATACTTTTATATAAAATAAAGTAATTCTTTAACTTATTCCAAATTAATTAAGTGTGACTGTGTAACCATATACTTTGGAAAAGTGAATAATAACTTATATGTGTAAAATTTGATACCAACAAATTAATCTTGTAGGATTCAAAATCAAAATAAGTAAAAATGATTATTAACTCAATATTATTATTTTGTTTGTCTCCGATTAATATGTGATTTCTAAAACATATTCCTTATCTCGAGACATACATATATATCTTAAGTGTGGAACTAGATATCAGTGGTCCAATAACAGTCTGATAGCAAGTGATTTAATAAGCTCAACAAATAACAATAAATCTTATTAAGACAATCTTCGGATGACTCTTATATCAATTAAGAGTGTCAAAGTAAGCCAACTTAACTCACATAGATTGGTTCACCACGAGTTGAGTTAAAAAAGAGGTCAGTTCAACCCTGCTCACATTTTAGTGAGCTAGAAAATTTTCAACTCGGTCCGACCCACCACGTGTTTGTGGGTTAGTGGGTTGGCTCACTTACAGATATATTTTTTTACAAATTATTTGATATATTTATTCTATTACAATGAAAGTGAATTGATTTAATTTATTTTTTATAATAGTGAAATCAAAGTATTTACCTAATTTTTGAGATACTATTATAAAGATAGTAGTTAAAAATTAAAGTATCAATGCATATAACTCGACAAACAAATCAAATATTTAAACTATTTAAATATTATTTAGCAACATTCTAGTATTTAAAATATCAATTGTGAACCTATATAATTAGAAGTAGTAAATAATTATAAAAGAAATAAAAAATTATAGAGAAATGTTGGTGGATTAAGTGAGTCAACACATCTTCAACTCGATTCGAACCTGTTTAACCCATAAGTTAAGTGAGTCATGTTCATTTTAACCCGCTTTTAAAAAAAAATGAAATTTTCTCAACCCAATCTGATTTGAATTCATGATCAGCCGAGTTGGCTTACATGTTATAACCCATATTGACATCTCTAATATTACTTTAGAAATAATTATAATTTTAATTCATAAAGTGAAACTTAAATCCACTTATATAATAATTATATAATAATGCAAAGTCATGTTATGTATCGTTATATCTTTTTCTCCAAATTATTTCTAATAGACATAAGGAATCGATCATGATTCTTTGTATTCAAACACCTTATTGTGTATATAACTCTCAATCATGCATGACATTAATGAACTAAAGTTTTGCACTTTATTTGGATTAGGAAGTAATAAATGAAGGAATAGGAAGTGAGGAAAAAAGAAATTATACAGTAAATTTGTTTAATCAAGGAAAACATACTAGAAAGTTCTCATGAGAAATTAATAAAAACAAAAACGTTAATTTGATAATTTATAAAATGATCAAAGTGTTTTTGTATTACAAATGAAATGTGATTAAATTGAATACCTTAGCTAGAATAAATAAATCAATATACTTCTTTGAGTTGTCTTTCTCTATAAAGAACATTTCTTTATCAAATAATCTGAACCATGTAAACTTTTCTCTATACACAAATATCTAGATACAAACTTCAAGATTCATCTCCAATCAATCATTATTGTATAGTACTACTAGAAGTAAATAAAATAAAGTTTTGTTGACGAAATATGTTGCTTGTTAATATTAAAATAATTCTACGTTGTATATTATTTTATAGAGTTTCCATGTGATTTTTAATTCTAAGACATGTATAAAAGTCGTTTTTAAATACGTAGGAACGGAATAAGTTGTACCTCTCGATTATATTTATTTACTTTAAAAAATTTAAATATGTTAGCTAACATAATTACATATTCTTTACTTTTTTATTATTTTTATTCAAAGTAATAGAAAAATATTTCTTTTTGACTTTTTTATTCTACACGTGTAGAAATAAAGTGCAACGATACCAAAGTGATCTTTGATGACCTTTTGATAAATGTTTGTTTACTGGAATTCCTTTCCCTAAAGTTCATGAATGATAAGAAGGCTAACAAGCAAATACTGTTCCTTTACATCTCATTTTTTCCCAAACTTAGTAAGTATTTTTACTTTTATTACTTTAATAAATTAGTTAAATGCTAAAATATAATTGTAAAAAATAATCTTTCAGTTTTAATCAATTTTATTCGCATAAAACATTTAAAATTGACAATTATTAATTTTGTACTAAATAATCGAATATAAGATAGTTTTTCTTCCTCTGCTAAGAAAAAGAAAAGCATATTTGGAATCGCAAAAAGCTAAATTGAAGCGACGAAAAGTGATGGACAAAAAAGGAAAAAGAAAAAAAAAATACATCTGGAGGTTGTGAAAAGTAAATAATGGAGTTGGACGATGGAGAAAGATGTTTCCTCGGAGAACAATACAATGTTGTGTTCCTTAAAAAGGTTGTGTGAACCTTCGGTTTATAATGCGCCTCGTTACTGACACGTGTCCATGATGATGTACCTGTGCCTGTCTTGTCGCAAAAGCCGTTTATAACGTACGGTCATGCTCGCTTACTCTGTGTGACTGCAACATATTTGAGACTGCCCACTCCAAAGTCGACACGTCGCATCCACTGTCACTTTGCAATGACAGATTTAAGATCCTATCTTATTGGACCCATTAACTTTTATGCATTTTTTAATCTTATTCACAATGTTAAATATATTCATCTTTTAATAAATTAATATTTACTCATTCATAGACAAAATTAAACACAAGTTTAGAATGTATTATAATTATTGCAAATTAACACTCTTACTCATGTAGAATAAATGGTCATTTGCACGTTTTTATTGATAATACATTTATGATGTTCATCTAAAAAAAATGGAGATAATCAAGTGTGAAGGTAAAAAAATGGAGATGATCCTTCAAAAATCATCCTCTATCTTATTTTTAATTTAATTTTAACTTTTAAACTATGTTCTTTTAGGAGGATGGGAGACAAGAAACAAAATATTATTTCTTATTAGTTTCAGAAAAATAAAATGTTAACAATCCCAAAAGTTGTGTACAACCCTTTGATGAGATTGCTTTTAAAAAACGTATAATAAAAGATAAACTTGTTACTAAGTGATGAAAAAAAAACTTAAATAATAGTATTGAGAGTTAATAAGTAGGCGTAAAAGAAAAGTGGGGTCTCAAATGTATGAAGTTCTTTAGTTTTAAAAGCAAAATACACTAAATATGTTAACAAAAAATTTCAACAAATAAATTTATCTTTTAAATTAAAAAAAATTTAAAATTTTTCTTTATATATATATATATTTATGAAATCATGTTAGACAAAGTTATAAAACTTTAACATTTCAATTAAATTGATATTTTTCATCAATCACAAACTACATGGAAATTCTATAAAAAGAGGAAAAAGTAAACAAATAATATAAGAAACCAAATCGAAATTTGACTAAAGAAAATAAATCTCCAAAAACTATCAAAACTTAAATTCTAAAATGCTTAAACGGCTTTGTAAAATATCAAATAAATGCTGTCAAAATAAAAACATTCTGTTTGGTCACCGACCTCCTAGACCACACTTCATAGCAAAATTCAATCCTATTTAGATTTTTATTTTCAATTTAGTTTATATATATAGTAAGAGTTTATCATGTAATATATATATATATATATATATATATATATATATATATATATATATATATATATATATGTGTGTGTGTGTGTGTGGTTTGACAAAATAGAGAAATTCAATGGTATCAACGTCAACAATTTTTCACTAAACTCAAATTACCATTAAACTTAAAAAACAAATCACTGAATTTGGCTTTTATATAATTTGTATATTGATCAAGACCAGCTAAATAAACGTTTGCAGTGATTTTAGAATCTTCTTTACTGAAGTTTTCTTTGGTATCAGGTCTTATTTGGGTAGAAATATTAGATAATTATCACATTATATATTTTTACATGGTTGTCATGAATAGGTAGATTATTGTAGGTTTTTATTTGGAATAATGATATTTTGACCCACTCTTTGTTACTCACTTTTAATCTACTATTTTAATCATCTTTGGATCATCACATCACATCATTACAAAAAGTCAAAATAGATAATCTATGGGTGATTAGAGTGGCGAGCTAGAAGTAGGTTAAAAAAATGAGTAAAAATATCATTATCCTTTTTTTTGTGTGTTTATATATGGAGGGGATCTTACCCTTATTATAAATAAAACTAAATTACGTTATCAGTGAATACAAATCTCATTATATAAGTTGGTTTTGTGAAATAAGGTTAAGTTAAACATATATTTTATGGTAATGTTTATCATATTTTTTTATCGGCAAAGAATTAATTTAAATTAATAATGTAGCATTTGAGGGGTGTTCTACCCCATTTACAAAAAGAAGAGAGATACAATGCATCTCCGTAATTGGTCAAAGACAACAATATAGCTTTCATGTACAAAAACTAAGGTTCCCCGAAATGTTAGACACAAAAAATATATATTAGAGGGGTCTTCGAACAACATCTTAGCAACATTCTTACTAAGGGAATAGAGATTAGACAGACGCCAAAAACCTACTATGCTACTAAAATAAACCGACACTACAATCAAAACTAAACTTTCAGTGTAAAAATTATGTCTTTCCAACGTTAGAAATCTTAATATTAACCACTCTAGAGAAATCAAAGCCACTATCTAGAAACTACAACAACAACTGCAACACCGACAATACAATTATAATAAAATTTATTATGTATTGAGCTACTAATCTCGTGTTAGAGATTATATTATCTATCTATAGAAAAGTCAAATTACATTATTTAGATGAAAGTACATATTGTAAGGTTTTATTAAACTGGAAAAAACAATTGAGAAAACATTGATTTTTGGATTTATGTGTTTTTTTAATATATTATTCACATAGGTTTAGTAGTAAGAAGATTCCAAAAGAAGATTTCTGAATTAAATTAAACCTGCTATTTTATGTGAACTCTACTCTCCTTTAACAACTAATTGAAAATGACTTCATCTGTGTTTAGACGAGTGGTCGAAAAATGGATTTTACAATAAATATTTTAATTAAATGTAATTTTGAAGTATGAAGTACTTTATATTTAATTATTTATTGTGCTAATAGGGAAAAAGGTTCACTCTAAAAAACAGTTTACATTTTGTTCCAGCCCTATCACTTGTAAAAAGTAAAAAAATTTCACTAACTATTCAATACAGTTTGTTTTAACTCAAAGGATTTTGAACCCGTACACGTACCTCAGTGTAAGGTCAAATTTGTGAATACCTACAATAATATTTGTTTCTTCAAAACGGGAGGAAAGAAAAATCTATTATAAAGAAACATAACAATTGAAAAAATTCTTTATTGAATTATAATTAATTTTATTTTTAATTTTGACTTCTTAATAAAAAAAATTTAAGTGTATTTCATTCTCTAATTTAAAATGTATCTCTTACTTAGATACCGTAATAGTTAAACTTTCAACGTAATTTTGAACAATCTCATGTGAATGAACTATATATACTTAATTTTGCACGTTTGAAATATTAGATGTATGTCTTCTTGATTTCAATTCCATGTTAAAAAGTTTAAATAATAATTTTTTTTTCTTTTTTAAAACGTGATTTTGGAAGTCTGAATAGATTTTGACAGTGTTTGAATCAACCAAACATAACTTTTGTTTGTAAAATGCTGATATGTTTGACCACCTCCAATTGCTATATATATATATAAGGAATCAACTCAAACCCTAATTAAACTTCTTTATGTTCTGCGCCTAATAAATAAGAATGTTCCTTTTGCTAATAAAAAAGAAGAATGATGTTCTTAACCTGACAACTTTATCGGATACGTGCCAACATTAAAACTGGTTGGTAATGAAAGTGAAGATAACCTAGTAACTCAATATACATTTCCTATTCAAGCATAACAAACGTTGAACGAAGTAGTAAATGTGTGTAGCATTTAGACAAAATATTGAGGTGTGGAAATGTGGTAAGTTAGTGAGCTATAGATTTTGTTTTGGTACATAGGCGACACTATATAGTTAGTGGCCTAACAATGGACAAACAAGGATTAAGTTAAACTTTTTGGGTACTAAAGTAAGGTACAAACAAGATATATATCTGAAAGTATGTCAAATTAGTATGCAAGCATAAAAGTTTGTCATTCTATTGTTTAGCTGATTAAACATATTATAGAGAGGGTATACGGCAGATAGATGAAAAACAAACATAAGGGAACCTTTTTCAGGTTTCCTCTTTTATTTCCTCTCTTGCACTATTGTTTTATCCCTTTTGGTACCCTAAGCAAAGAGTCGATTTAAGAAAGCACTCTCATCTGTTAACCAATACAGGAAAGGGAGTTTCCAGAGCGAGAAAGAGTGTGTTTTTAAGAGAGATGGGAAGAGGGAGGGTTGAACTCAAGAGGATAGAGAACAAAATCAACAGGCAAGTCACATTTGCCAAGAGAAGAAATGGCTTGCTCAAGAAGGCTTATGAGCTCTCAGTTCTTTGTGATGCTGAGGTTGCCCTCATCATCTTTTCTAACCGTGGCAAGCTCTATGAGTTCAGCAGCACCTCAAGGTACATCAATTAACTCTTATTGCTTATGTCTCTCACATGTTTGATTCTTTGAATGAGAACACAAGTGCAAACATGTTCCCTTTTCTGCACCAATAATCTTCCTGTTAATTTCGACCACTTTTTCTGCAAGATCTGTGCTTCACTGCTGCTTCTCCTCAGCCTAACTACTTCCTCATTCATTCAAACAACTTGTATGATCAAGTCTTCAGCAGCTCACACCCAAAATCAACATCTTTCTTATTTCTTTTTCCTTACTTGTGGGAACTGTAAAGTTCCGATCTTTCCTCTCTGTTCGCTTTCCATAATTTTATATGCAACAAACCAAGTTGTTTTATTAAATTCCTATACTTTAAAGTGTGAAGATCTGAAATTCTATCTTTTAACTTCCTCTTTATGAGGAATGAAGGAGTGTCAAAGGTGGGGAGATTTTCTTTTTGGTCTCTTTTAGATGTTCTTTTGGAAAACTTTGCTGCTTCTATTTCATCTGGGATACACATACCCTCTTGAACTAGGGCAAGCTCATTTCTGGAACAGACGAGTGTAGAAGTCGTTAATTGGTTTCGTAACATAGTGTTCTTGGTCTTTTTTGCTGAATTTTTTTTTTTTTAACTTGGGTGATCATGAATATAAAGTTTGTAAACCATGAACTGGCCCTAATAATAAATACTTGAATTTTTTAATATTTGTGATTAGAGAAGGAGCCTTAACAGTTCAAGCCAGGGTTTACTGTTATGATTTGGTGTCAGAGATGGGATGTTTGATGCGAAAACCTGTTTTACTTTGCATTACAATTTAAGGATTGCGCAGACTCAGAGAGGGAGAGAGACAGAAAAAAGGGTGTCCTTTAGCTTCTAAGGCTGCGAATCTACGTCTATCCTCAAAACCGTTGTGGAATAGCTTGTTTGATCTACAAAAACTAAAAGACAAAAACACTTTTCTCACTATACTTGCAGAGACAATTATGGAGAGCACTTATTTTCCTTTTTTCACAGATTGAAATGAAAGAATGGAAGATCAGAATTTGAGAAAATGAGCAGTAATTAATCTAACAAAAACTCTTTATCTGTCTTCATCCCTTCCGGTTCTCCGTTAATCTATATCTTCTTCCATTCACTTTCTCTTCTCTTCATTCAGTGACATTCTACATCGACCTTTCTTCTTATTGGAATGTGTTTGGTGCTGTTATTGTAGTAAGTTTTGCTTGATTGTTGGAAAACTTTTTCTTTGGCTTCACTAATTTGAATATATATGATGCTGGTGTTGGTGTTCTATCAAGATGCGTCATTGTTTTCAGCTTTTTCATAATGATATTAATATAAATCCTCCAAAGGTTAGTATATAATGGTTATTGTCATTGTTGTATTGTATAACCATTGGATCATTGTGTGTCAGTCAAAAACGTAATCTTTGACGGGTTACCTGCTGGGTATATAATTCAAAAATGGTTCCATTTATGAACTCTTTCTTCTGCATGTGGTCATAATGCGCAGTTAAAAATATTTTTGCTTTAAATCTACTTGGTAAAAGGTTTTTCTTTTTTTTTTCTTTCGTTTGTTTGACCTTAAGGTCATTAACTTAGTTATTACTTTTGTTTTGGTTAATTTAATTTTTCATTGTTGATAGTTTTTTTATATTATTATCAAATTACCACAACGTGAGAATAATATATTTATGATACCAAGTGTTTGATATAAAACTTAATGATGTAAATAGCTTAGGATTGGGTGAAAGTGTTTTTTTTTTTTTAATTCTAGTTAAATAAAGATGAAACAAAACCCATTTTATAATTTAACCACAGGTTGAATAAGTTGGATGTTAACATTTTAGGCATTTTAGATGTTCAAGGTGGAAAAAAAATGAAAATACCTGAAGCATAGAAGTTTGTAATGTGATCAATAATTCAGCTTAACTAAATAAATGTCTGGACACAAAACAAGATAAATAATACAAAAATGTCGGCTAAAATGATTCCCTCTCTCCCTGTCAACATGCCATTAATAATGTTAGAAAAATCCCATAACAGACTCAAAGTATAAAGAATAGGAAATGGATCAAAATTGATGTTTTAACTCCTAAAAGTGACACAATACAATACTTATCTTTTCAAATTCCATATAAATCTAAGCTAAACACCAAAGTTCAAACTTTAGGGTATTATTTTAACACTGATTGCTAAAGTCATAGCCTTAAACATGAAAAGTTATGTAGGAATTAGTACATGGTTTGCTGTAATGGTTTAACATCCACAATCGTGCTTACCATGTTGTGCCCTTCTGTGAAAACCATTGCAATGATGCAATTTTAGGGCACTTAACAGAGCAAAACCAGTTGATATTCTGATGATTAATTCCCAAAACATTGATAATGCCCAATTATGAACATACATTGGAGTTTCTACCCCTTAACAATGTTGCAGAACTTGCATAGACACGTACAAGCATGCGTTTTTCTTTTTCTAGGGTTTTGGGTGTACACTTTTCTCACTAAAAATTGCAGTTTTAAACCTGATCGCTTAGAAATTTTCTGTTCAAAATTTTTCATCTTTTACAACTGAATGATCCCATATTTTTTATTGGGTAAATTTTTTGTAACACAGTATGATGAAAACACTCGAGAAGTACCAGAAGTACAGTTACAGTGCACTGGAGACCACCCGACCTATTAACGACATTCAGGTAAATCTTCTCGTGTTTAAGAAATAATGTTTCTGCTTTAAACTAAGGTTCCGTGGACTTCATGAACTCTCTCCATATAAATATATCTGTTTTCTTTCTTACTATATAACCTCCAATGACCTATGCATTCTATTTGTGATATATGAAATAATCTTTTTGATGAAAAACACAATTCAAAGTTTGAGCACTGGTGATTCGAGTTTGTCTTGTAACTTCTGCAGGTTGAACTTTTTTCTTGCTGTTAACTTGTTGCCTTACTTTGGATGAATTTGGGGTGTTATTCCTTCTACCTAATTTTGTTAACAAAAAGAAAATAACTTTCATGATAGATATATGAAGTATCTAACAACAAATATGCCATTTGACAGAACTACCAGGAATATTTGAGATTAAAAGCAAGGGTAGAAGTCTTGCAACGTTCACAAAGGTAATTAACATGAGAAATTAATGCACCTTGTTGCTACCTGTGTTTTTAGTCTTAAAGCTCATATGAATATTTTGGTGTCATTGATTCTAAATGATGCAGGAACCTACTTGGGGAAGATCTTGCCCAAATGAATACAACTGATCTTGAGCAGCTAGAGAATCAACTAGAGGTAGCACTGAAGAATATTAGGTCAACAAAGGTAATAACATATTGACCTATAACTATCATTATGAACTTGTTTAACTTCTTAACTCTTAGCAAATGCTTTCACTTCTTTTATGTTTTACCTTAAGATTTCATGGATATTGTAACATATATTTGACAATTTTTTCAGACTCAATTCATGCTTGACCAGCTTGCTGATCTTCACCACCGGGTATGCATGTGTTTTTTCATCCTTAGTAGTTTCTGACACTGTCTTATTCCTTGGTGTAACCTTGCCTTTCACAAACTCAATGCAGGAAACATTGCTTGTTGAAACTAATAATGTGTTAAGGAGTAAGGTAACAGCTATTTCCAAAAGGTTAAACTTAAATTAGTGTTATTGGTTTAAAAGGATTTGTATTGGAATTGAAACAGTTGGAAGAAAGTAATAACTCACAAATCCCAGTGAGTCTGGGTTTGGAAGCTGGAGGGTCTAACATGAATTACACAAACTTTCCTCCTCAATCAGAGGGATTCTTCCATGCAGTGGGAGTGAATCCCAGCTTGCAAATTGGGTAAAGTCATTCAACATGAAAAACTCTGAAACACATTTTGGTATATACATATGTATTTAGTTTAAAGTGTGTGTTTGTTGATTACAGATTCAACCAGATTGGTGGTGATGATGCAAACGTTGGAGCTTCGTCCTTGAGTATGCAAGGATTCGCTGCTGGGTGGATGCTTTGATGACATTGAATTTACGTATAACAAGAAAACGCGTCATGGATGTGTAGAACGCCCTCATAGTTATATTATATATATATGTTCTCATATCGTTTTTTTATGCATTATTTTTCAATGTTTAAATGAATAAAAAAGGTTGCGAGTAGTATTGTCATAAACATTTTATGAACCTGAAAAGCTGTATATTGGCATTAAAGTTTAAACTTTAAGTTTTTATTATAATTAGCTTCAGATCTATGATTGCCTTTTCATACTATTTAAGATAAATTAAATTTTAAGCTTAAAAAAAGAACATTGATAAAATTTATTTTAAGACTTCTGATATATATGAACTGATGTCTAATGAAAATTTTTAGGAGAGTATTTTACTATTAAGTTTGACACTTAATGTAATTTAAAAAAAATAGTTAAATATGTTTTTGGTCCTTAATTTGTTGTGAAATTTATAATTAGTCTTTATATGAAATTTTAAATATGTGTGAATTTAATCATTTAAATCAAATTTTGTTATATTTATTTGAAGTTTCAAACATTTTTTTTAGTTAATATTAAAGCGAGAATGTATCAAATGGGTATTTAAATCATCAAATAAATTTAATAAAAATTTGTTAAAAGAACTAAATTCACATATTTTTTATTTTAAATTTAAAAATTAAATTAAATTAAAATTTAAAAAAAAAGACTAACTTCAATTTTCACTAAAATACAAAAAAGAAAATCATATTTAACTGTTTTAATAATCCAAAATAGGAAAAAGCCAATAATAAAAAGTAACAACATAACTAGATGGATAATGGCCCAATAAATATGGAGAATGAAAATATTCCCCATCTTTGTAGTTGGACTGACCTTTTAATTCAGCCCAATAAACTCATATTTACAAGAGTTACCGTAAACAAGCTACTACTGGCACCCTCTCTTTGCTATTACCACTTCAAAACGTAACATAGTTACTCTTTTGTAAGTTGTTGTGATATTTTGAGTTTGTTACCCTAAATTTATATTCTAACTCCATTTCAACATTTATTATGTTGGAAATGGACTACTATTACTTTATTGTTGTTTTTCATTTGAACATTTTCTAAATGAGAAGACATCGAAGTCATGTCCACATAAGTATGAACCCTTCTTTTTGTTGATCCTTAAGTTAAATGTCTAAGTCACTAAAACTGAATTCCAAACCATTCATGTCTTTGCTGCTTCGTTTCCAAACCTTCTTTTTAGTGTCTTTCAATAATTATAGAAATATGAGTTGCATGCTTGAGGCGAAGTATTCTAAATTTAATTTTACATCATATTGTAAAGTTTTTTTTATTTAGAAGTAAATTTTAAGAAAAGATTTTGTAATAAATTTTGTTATGGAGTTCTAAACCCAATGCAAATAGTACATTTTAAAACTGAAATTCATGTAATATATCGGTGTTAATGGAAAATTTATAAAAGGGTTAAATATGTTTTTGTCCCTCAAGTTTTAGTGAACTTTAAAATTAGTTCTTTTTTGAAATTTTATACTAATTTAGTCTTTCATCTTTATAAATGCGTGAATTTAGTTATTCTTATCAAATTTTGTTAAGTTTATTTGACATGTTAAACATATTTTATGATAATATTTGAGTTAACATTGAAGGGAAGATGTGTCAAAATAAATAATTCAAATACTATCATGAAATGCGTTTGAAACGTCAAATAAACTTAACAAAGTTTGATTTAAATGACTAAAGTCACGCATTTTTAAAGATGAAAGACTAAATTGGTCAAAAAATTTAAAGATAAACTAAATCCAAATTTTACTGAAACGAGACCAAAAACATATTTAACCCTTTATAAAATTAACACTTTCCTGTGCTTGCATAACATTATTTTTAAATAAATCATAATCCTTACGGCAAAATGTACTATTTTTATTATGTATTTTTTTTTCAATTTTAAGAATTTTTGAAACTCCGATGAAAAACTAAATCACTATTTATATTTGATTTATTATTTTATTGAATGCAGTTTTTATTTTCTTGGTTTCTCCGATTAACACTAGACACAATAAGATTCATTAATTGATATCAAATTTATTTTGCATCAATTAAATCGCTTAGAAGAATTGTAAAGGTAAACATATATTTTTTCATTTTTATTATTCACAATAATAAAACACCAATTTATTGTTTAAGATTATAACGATCAATTAAATTGGACTCTGAAATAAAAGAAAATGAGAAAATAATTCATGACTTTATGAATAATCTTAATTTAATCCATTTGTTATTAATTAAAAGGGCCTAATTGAACCTATAAGTGTACACATTAATGACGAGTCGATGGATTTGGAATCTAATAACTTGGATGAGATTAGGACGGGTGAAAACGAGTTTTATTAATTCATATTCATCATAAAAAAATAAATTTCATGCTCCTCCTCATATTCATATCCAACATATATAAAACGTTTTTTATTATATCCATATATTCGTGCCCTCGTATTTTTTTTTCACTCTTTCGTCATTAACTAATTGACTCTTATGAAAAAAATAAGAACAGAAAAATAATATTATAAAATATTAAATATCAAAATAATATATTTTCGTTTCTTCAATATTAAATATTTTAAAAATTATATAATTATCTCTACTTCAAATTAGAATACAAAATACAAGTTTATGAAATTCAAAATATTTATTAATTTTACAAACATTAATTAAACAAAATTAAAAAAATTAAAAAAATTAAAAATTATGAAAAGAAAACAATTGTTGAAATTTATTATTTTTTTAAATTATAATACCACTTGGACAAAAGGACACAAAATAAATATTAGACTAATAATGATTGATATTTAGTATAAATCCTTCATCATTGTAAATGAAATGTCTTTAGATAATTATGGTGATAAAATTATACTCATGATAATGAGTTAGAAAATAAAAATAAGTATGTTAAAAACCAAAAACAATATTTCACATGATAAAAATAAACAATAAATAAAAAACTTAAAAAAAAATAAAAATGTCAAATGGGTATCTTATAGACAATTTGATACACCGTTGAATAAAATTACATAAAAAATAAATATATAATTAAGGGTATAATCAAATAAAAAATAACTTGAATATATATATATATATATATATATATATATATCAAACTATTTGAAATGTTGAGAGATAATAATTATTTCTAATAAAATATTTTCAAATGAAGCTAAAGTTAAGAATGAAAGAGAATAAAGAACATGTTTTATATATTACTTAGAAAAGGAAATGATTTATGCAATTGAACACTTGCAATTGAGAGTTAAACTTCTCACTGAGATATAAAATTATTTGAGATTATATCATTTGAACATACCCACACTAAAGTTGTGATAAGAGAAAGATTACTCTGTAGATGTTAGAAAAGGAAATGATTTATGCAATTGAATACTTGCAATTGAGAGTTAAACTTATCATGTGAGATATAAATTATTTGATATTATATTTGAACATACCCGCACTAAAATTGTGATAAGAGGAAAATTACTCTGTAGATGTGAGTAGATTTCATGGATATAAAAACAAACCAAACAATTAGAAAAGAGAGATAAAAATGTGTAGCCAAAAGAAAAATAACAATTATAAAACTAAAGATTTCATGAGAACAATATATATATATATATATATATATATATATATATGTTACATGATAAACTCTTACTATTTTAATAATTTAAAGAGAGATAAGAATCAGGACATTGACAAGTCTCAAGACAGGTATCAAGATGGGATGAATTATACGTTCATCCGCATCCTCATATCCAATTAAAAAGATGAGTTATTTATATATTTGTATTCAATGAATGTGAGAATTCCTTGTCCAAATGAGGTAATGTTTGAACAATACATGCTGGACTAATCTATTTGTTATCCTTATCTAGAAGATGATGGATTTATATATATTTTTCACATATTGGTTATGGTTATAGTTATTGAAAATTTGTGGTTTCATATGATTTTATGACATTAGTCTTACACTTGGACTATTCCCAACAAAAGACTAACACAATGAGACGCTACAAGAAAATTTCCTTTAGTGATTAATTTTAGTGATAAAAAAAAATAGTCATTACAGTAACCAATTTAGATATTAATTTATAATCTAATAATTATTGATAATTGAAATAGTTTCTAGATTAAGAATGAAGAAATGACACGTAGTGTAATAATAACATGTGGCATTGGCATTACCACATCACACTATCATTATCATGTGTTACAACATTAATTTAACAAGTGACAAATTTTTTATTTAAAATAAAATAAAATAAATGAATAAAAATTTAAAATTATTTAAAAAAAACTCACCGACCCATGCCTCTCTAATATTATTAGTACAATACTAACATAAATGATCATATTGCATCAAATTTTTTTAAAAAAAATCAAATTTAGAAAAAGGATCAAATTTATATTTCTTAAAAAATGAAAACCAAATTCATAATCTAACCCAAAACAAATTTGGATAGAAAGAAATATAATTATGATAAAATAAAGTAAATGATTTAGTTAAAATCACATTCAAACAGAAAAGTTAAATAGTTTTGGACAGAGAAGAGTATCACAGCACTGTTATATAATAACAGAAAAGAAAGATTGTATATATGAGGTGTGAGTGGTGGCAGCGCTTAGAAGAAAGGGTGGGACCAGACTACAGGGACAGGACAGTGGTCTGACCAATAGTAAGTAGACAACGTATTTGGAAAAACCACTCAGGTTTTGGAAAACCACGTTGTAGATCCGATGAGCGGTTTGGGTTTCTGGTGTTTCCCCAATAGTTTATCGATTTACAATGGACTAAAATAGTAAATACCAAATACCCACCAAAAGATATTTGCGTTTTCCAATAAAGAATGGAGAAGTTGCGGTATTTATTTGTATGTACTTCCTCTTTCCTCTGCTTCGCTTCTCCCTCTCACGTTCTTCCTCCTCCCATTGAAATCGGTAGCAGTGAGGTAATTGAGGAGAGAAGGTTCAATGGGAAGGGGAAGAGTGGAGTTGAAGAGGATCGAAAACAAGATCAACAGACAAGTCACCTTCTCAAAGAGACGCTCTGGTTTGATCAAGAAAGCCCGCGAGATCTCTGTGCTTTGCGATGCTGATGTGGCTCTCATAGTCTTCTCTACTAAAGGCAAACTTTTGGAATACTCCAACCAACCTTCGTACGTTACTTACTACACTCTCTTCTCTCTCTCTTTCTCTTTCTTTATATATGCATGTGTCTGTCTCTTCAATTCATGTCTATTTCTTCTCTACCAATGCACTCCTGTTCATCCTCTGTTTATATGTCTTTTCTTCTGCTTCTGTTGATTCTTTTCTTTTTCAAGATTATTAGCGTTAGATTTCTTGTTCAGTTAGACTTGATTTTTGAGAGTAAGAAAAGAAACCCAACTTCTGCACCTCGATCGAGTGCGCGCGAGGTGTTTGGGCAAATGAATTGTTAGGAATAGAAAGTTCTTCTTCGTCATTATATGTCTGTGCTTTCTACTGATTTTAATATCGCACCTACTATGGAGATTGGTTTGGTTGTGATGATTTTCCATTCACTAATTACAAATTCAACCTGACATTATTTTAGGTTTTAAGGCTTATTTTTATTCTTATTCATAATGGAATAACCTAGTTACTATCATTAATTTCTCCCCCTTTTACGAAAAGTAAATAGTAATGTAATCGTTTTTTCTATAATATTAAATTAAGAGAGTTATACATACTAATTTTATTTAACTGATTCTTAAAACCTAAAATAAAACCTTGACCAATCTTATACATTTGTCTAGTCCTGGTTGATATATATATATATATATATATTTTTTTTTTTTTTTTTTTGTGTGTTATTTTTT
>Ga0209589_1004829_pt1 | contig 23115 bp, 6 predicted proteins | sample CowpeawhiteBW_FD_187525 | JGI IMG/M metagenome (GOLD analysis project Ga0209589, IMG submission 187525) | Root nodule microbial communities of legume samples collected from California USA - Cow pea white BW (SPAdes) (version 2) | ecosystem: Host-associated > Plants > Roots > Nodule | place: USA...
TTTTTTTTTTTTTTTTTTTTTTATCTTACAGTGATGTAATTTCCGTGTTGTGACTATTAGGTGCGGTGCAAGTTTTGTTGTGGAGATCGTATCAGAACAATTTGAAGGGAAAAGGCTACTGGAGAGGCATCGAATGGTGAATGCTGCCTTAGAGGAGGAACTGAAAGAGATTCATGCTCTCTCGATAAAGAAAACTGTTACCCCAGAGCAGTGGAAACAACAGCAAGAAGCCAACCAATCAAATGCTGCTGCCTAGACCATATGTTTCGGTTACAATATAGTTACAAATAAGAAATCCAGTGTGTTGCTGACTTTTGACACTGTTTATGGATTCTAGTTCTATGTACTTTTATCGACACTCAAATTTGTAACTGTAGTACTAAAGTCAAATTTACAAAATTTCTTTCTTTCCCCTAGTTATTAAGTAACGTGATCCTCTTTGGGTAGAAACTTTTACATCAACTACACTTTGTCGAGCGACCCCTTCAAGTAGAAACTTTGAAATCAATTGTAGTCTTAAAACACCCACCTTTCGTGCCACCAGTGACCATGACTCCTAACCTTTTTTGTTATTTTAACGAGGATGAATCAAGGATACTTTTTTGGTGTTTGGAGACAATCGTTTTTGTTTCTTGTAAGATTTTATTTCTTACCGCATTCTTTCTATGAAACTTGTCCACTTCCAAAATTTAGTCAATCGAAGTACTTGCCACATGAGTTTTAACTCGAGGTTTAACGAATTGTTGCCAGGTAAGTATTGGAAATTTTGTTGCAGTTTTCCAAAGTTTCGTATTTGTGCCTGCTTATCTCACTAGCAGGTATACTCACGCTTCAGAGACGTCTTTGCACATATGCACTTTCTTTGTAACTAAGTAGGCATGCCAACTCAATCAATTCCTAAAAGAAGATGAATGTTGTATGCAGCGTGAAAGGCCAAGGCCAATTCATAAATGTTCAGTATTTTTTTACAGAAACTTCACAGAATAATGGTCTTATTTTTTTTGTCAATCTGCAAAATAATGGTTGAAAACCACTTTCCCGGCTGAATTTTTTGCTATTGGGACATGGGTTGCGTAGAAAACCACCGTATAATAAGGTATCTATCAGCTGGATCTGGTGTCCTTGGAATGGGAACTTCTAAGCCACATGTCTCGATAGACCTATCCACAGCAGTCTTTATACAAAAGAAATGCAAACGTGTCATAGTTTCCCTTCTGCCGAAAATTTCTGCCTTGTTACTCCTTATCACCAAAAGAGATAGAGCAACCACTCTGTCCACATGAAGATTCAATGGTCACTAACCTACTCCACCCTCCAATGACAGATTCCCATGCGAGTCCTCTCATTTGTAGAACCATGAATGCCATGAAGCTTGGAAATTTTGCCCCACCCAGAAATCATTCAAGAATAAACACCTCAAGATTTGGTGAGAGACCATTATGGTTTAGACCCGTTACAATCATTAGAGTTGCAGAACACAATTCTGGGTCAGGCTTAGTTGAGCTTGAAACACTTGCTCAGAAGAAAAGAGAGCTTTACCAGGCGGTGGAAGGTACACACTTGCATTATTTTCATCTCCCTCTCTTATTGTAAATTTCAGACTCCAAAATGAGTAATATGACTGAAGCGGGTTGCAAACAAACGTGTTTCAAGGAATCAATAGGGGAATTTTCGGAATGCCATCTGCCAAGAAATCTGAAATTGAAAGTCTGGTGCAGCAGCTAGAATCTCTGAATCCTACTCCATACCCAACTCAAGAACTTCACATGGTAACACCAATCCTTTCTCATCGACATTTACAAGCTAACATAGTATTTTTCAAACACCCCATTTGACACAACTAGTTTCTCTCTATTTTTCTTTTCTTTTCTCATCACATCACACACACTTTTCCTTAATCTTTTTCCCTCTTCAGGTGTCTACTGGTATGAGTGTCATGAAACATTTTCTAATGTTTTTATCATGGGCAGGTAGCTGGGTGTTGGAGGCTTGTTTACAGTACAATCTCAATTTTGGGATCAAAGAGGACAAAGTTAGGCCTCAGAGACTTTATCTCACTGGATGAATTTTTCCAGACCATTGACATATCCAAGGTAAAAAGACAATGAAGTTCTGAATTAATGTATCATATGACTTTTCAATTAATCCACTATTTCAATTTTACTTTCTAATGTACTGAGTTTGAACATTGGTAATGTGATTTGAAAATGGAGAGCAAAGCAGTTAACATGATCAAGTTCAGTGCAAGGGGATTGAGTTTGCTGTCTGGACAACTCAGTATTGAAGCCTCTTACAAGATTGCTTCCACAACAGTTAAAACTCCAATACTTATTTTTGGTCATTTTTTTCTCTGTAAAACATTACCAAATAACTTCCTAATTAGTTACTGCTTCAAATTCACAGAGGGTTGACATTAGTTTCGAAAATTCAACTATCACTCCTGATCAGGTATCTTACTATTTTACCTTTTTTGGAATGAAAACAATATTTAAATATTTAAACGAAAATATTCTTTTGCGTAGCTAAATTATTTTTCCTCCTTGCATGGCAGTTGATGAATGTGTTCCGGAAAAATTATGATCTTCTGCTCAGCATCTTCAACCCAGAGGGATGGCTGGAAATCACGTATCCTAATGCTTTCAAGATTTTCTTTTTCTTTTTCTATTTTTTCGTATAGTATCCTATAAAAGTCTTCACTCACACATATTTGATCTTTCAGTTTTCTAAAATCAAATAGCTATGGTTTCTTGCTATTAATTGATGAAATTCGTTGTTGTTTCTGAAGTCTGCCATGGCATAGATATGTTGATGATTCGATGAGAATAGGAAGGGACGACAAAAGCAATATCTTTGTACTGGAAAAATTTGATGACAGTGAAAACTCCTAACTATTGCTCTTCCTCTTTGATGTTCAAAATTAATACTATGCGAGCCATTTTTGTATCCTTGCATATATGTTCTTCATTTCACAATTTTGTTGCTCAAAATTCTTATACAAATTACTTATTACGGTAGAAATAAGAATGTTATGTTGCTTAAGGGAAGCAACTAATTTTCTTGTAACACTGTTTTATTAATTGTCTCACTAGTCATCATCACTTGTTTCTGCTTGTACAATTTTATTCACCAGTTTTAGCTTTTCGATGCATATTTTCATTAAAATGTTATACTACTGATCAGAGTACTCTCTTGAAGGCAAAGAGATCCTTCTCTCAAGAATAAGAAGCCTTTTTGATTAAAAGATAAAGTGATCTGATCTTGAACTTTGCAAAATATAGAAAACAAATTAAAAAATTTACCACTTTTGAAGAAGTAATAATTGAATCTTTAAGAAGATAAGGATAAAAGGGAAAACAAGTTGAAAAGAAAAAACAAAAAGAAAAGGAGTGTGAAAAGTTAAAGAGGGGTGCAGATAGCAGAAAAATAAACATTTTTCTTACAAGAGTCCAAGTATCTAGTAATGCTTTAGTGATAGCTTACTTTACCTTTGTAAGCATTTATATATGATTTGTATAGTTTAGAGACTCAGTAACCAAAAAATATTTGTTAAAATTTTCTCCATACGGAAAGATAAATTATTTTTTCTATGAACAAAAACGAATTAGAATTGCTATGATGACATTATATTCTTTATTATGGAAATAATTGTGTTCTGCTTTTGGACAAAATATTTAAATATCCTTTTTATAAAGTGTTGTTGGGATTTTAAAGAGCATAAATTACTATATTTGTTATCAAATGACTAACTTATTATAGTCACGTGATTTTATTAGTTTTGCTTTATATATATATATATATATATATATATATATATATATATATATATATATATATATTTAAATTATGTAGAAATTAAACTTATCGACACACTCATTATTTTTTTATAATCAGTTCAATCCAACTTAGTTGGCTTTTTTTTAGATGAATTAAAATTGATTAGGTAACACGTTTGTGAATTTCAAACTCAATGAATCATATTAGAGCTATCTCAATCCGGTTTTATTGCAAAAATATAATAAAAATATTATTTATCTACTATCATAAAAATAAATTTTTATTTTATTATGAGTATGGTTTAAACATGGATTATAAATAATGTCATTTTCTTATAAGTTGTAATTACTAAGAAGTATTAAAAATATTTATATTAAACCTTTTAATAAAACATTTTTTTAAATTACTCGTTGAAGGAATCTAAAACTCAACTCAACTGAATTGAATGGAATCAAAACTTAAATTAAACTTAACCAATTATAAGAAAATACCACTATACTTTATTCCTCGTAAATCTCATATGATTTTTTTATGCCGTCTAATTTTTTTAGTTATAAGAAAGAAGACTCAACTGTATCAAAGACGGCTTGAATGGGTCAAGCAACTACAATTCAACACAAAAATTAGGTCAGACAAAAAGACATATAAATCATATTCATGTTGCTTTTGTACGAGATATTAGTTTGTTTATTTTTAGTATTTATCAATTTTGTTAATTGGGGTTGATTAAAAGATAATTATTATTGGATTATACTGATTAAGGATTTTTATCACCACTACTATATTTAGAATTAAAGTTTAATTTATAAAGAAACTGTAAACTGAGTTTCCTTATAAACTTGATTAAGATTCTGTTTAAATAGAAAAACGATGAAATAAAAAGCATGTAATTCCTTCCTACATGCACGAAACATTAAGTCAAATGATTTGACAACCCAACTTCTTCTAATGAATAAGAAAAAATCCAAATTAGAAGAGACATTTTGAAAAGATTTTATCATAACTCCAACTAAATAAGAAAAAGACGAAAACAAGTCTAATGACAGAAATAACATAAGGTAATACAACCAAATACTTATTGTTAATCTTCAATTATTAAAGTTCTTTCTTTTTCTGTAGCAAAAGCAATTGTTTTTATATAATTTAGCACTGAAATAATTTCCTTTCACATATCAATATTATTACCATCATATATTATGAATTTAATTATTTTAACATTAATACATTATAATGTAATCAATACCTCGTTCTTTCTCTATGTATTCTCTTTTTCTCTCTCTATATGAAGAAAAAAATTGTGGAACAATTAAAATGTTTGATTGATTCCCCTGTAAAGAAAGGAATCTCTATAATTTGAAAATGGTATGAATTAAAAAGAATAATGTATTGAAGATGTTTGTGGAATTGTCTGTGAAGAAAAATGGAGAATGTTAGTGGAGAAGATGTTGAAGATGTCTCATCAGAAACTAATCATATTTGCCAATGATAGTGAAGTGAAGTAATAAGAAGTGTTTGAAGCATGGGCTGTGTGATGTAATTGAAGTAAGATTTAACACTGATATGTCACCAATATCATTATAATAATTAAGCACTGAATACATATGAACATTTTTAGTATTATGTTCATTAATTTGAGGTTTAAGGTTTGAGGTTGTGGAGTGGGAAGCAATACCAATACGTGACACCAACTAATGAAAACAGAAATACATAGAAAACATCTAACAAAGTCTTCACTTCGTACCTGTCGTTCCAACTCCCATCTAGCTGGAATCACTTTCACTCTCTACAAAATATTGCTCTACGTCTTTCAAGAACTTAATTAAGTTAAAAATATATATTAATTTTTTTTGTATACATTAGTTTATATACCAAATTTCTTTTATTTTATTTTTTATAAAATTTATGGTATAGAAACTTGTCAAAACCTATCTTAAAATTAGTTTTTTAGTAATGAATCAATTAATGTAAAGTGAAACCTATAGAGTACTGACAATACATTCAACTAACTTCTTAATGTTATTAGGTAGGTATAGTTAATTATTTAATTTTTGTTATTTTTTATTTTTTGTATTTAATAAAAACATAGAACGGTTTGAATCATTCCCTGTACCTTGAAATCATTTTCTTTACAATTTTTAAATATTAATATAAAAACTTAAATTGATAAATTAATGATTTAGTATTTAATGTATTCTTTTGTCGCACTTCTCTCTGTTAGAATTTCTTAATATTTAACAACTTCAGTGAAATTCACTAAAATGGTAGTTTGTGACTAAGAGATTCAAAATACTGTTGATTGATTAAAGTCGAAACATTAATAATTTAACGATGATCTGACATTTATAGTTAAAAACTAAAAACTATTTAATAAATATATTCTTTATCTGATACGCTTTTAAGTAGCTGTTTTTAATAGAATTTCTCTTCTCTCATTCTCATCACTGATATCAATGATGTTTTTTAATTTCAATGTAAAAATAATTAAATTGTGAACTTATTTATCTTTTATTTCGAGTTAATATTTTAAGAAATGTATGCTAATATAGACTTAAGTAAAAAAGAAAAAAAGAAAAAGAAAAGAGGCCTTGGTTATTATAATTATTATATTTTGGGGGATTTTTGTTACTGGGTGCGTGGTTGGTCTGTGGGGACAGAAGAGAACATAACAGAGGAGAGGAACAGAGAGAAACTACTACAAACTATGGTTTTAAATTGCTTAAACTTTTTCAGCCACCGCATGCTCTTCTCTTCTCTTTCTCTTTCTCTTTTCTTTCTCTCTCACTGCCATTCATTTCCCCGCACCTTTCTCTCCTCTTCTTTTTCCCACTCTTTCTTTCCAAACCTACGAACAAAACAAATAACTCTCACAAACCACACCAATGGGAGGATGTGCGACCAAGCCAAAGGTTTCCTTGGAAGACAACCATGCCAAAGCCAAACCCGAACCCGAACCTGACACCCTCCAAACCAAACCTCCAACCGAAGACAACCTTAATAATGTCACCGACGTCGTCGACGATGACCAAGCAAACAAACGACGCTCTCTCAGTTTGTTGTTCAAGGAGGTACGCACAAACCAACCATTTCCGATTATTTTATGCGTCAAATTTCCCCAAAATGTTGTATGAAATATTTGCACTGATTTGTTTTTCAAAAAATTGACGGAATGGAGAATAGTGGTAGAATTAATTGTTTTGGTTGTTTCCTCCTTTTCTGGGTAAACAGATTTTGTCGTGTGATTCCGTTTCATCCGAAGAAAAGGAAATGCTCACTTACTCACACACACCTTTTAACTTATTCACTGCTACTTTACCGTACTAATTCTTGGTCCACTCTGCACCTTTACCCAACAGAATCACCGTTGTCTCGGTTTAATGGCAAAATTTTTAGGGTAGCTACCCCAATCATGCGCATCAACAAACATTTAACAATATTTTCCTAACTATATTTATTATCCTTTCTTTTCTTTTCCATCACCTACTCCTCCTCTCATTCGTTTACCAATCTTTTCCGGTTAAAATTAAAGGGTTTAATATTTCCGTGAAAAAAAATCATGATACTGACTTTTAAATTAATCAATTCGTGTTTTGATGGGACTGTAAAGATTAGCATTAATTTAAGAACGCGTCTTAATTACGCATTAAAAATAAATTTTTGAAAATAATCAATACTAAATTTCGAATGTAGAAGTCAGACGCAGAATACATGACAAAGAAACGTGCGATCCCCATGGTTTGGATCCAATTGATCACGTTTACCGCTATCATCGTTCTCATGCTTTCATTATAGTAATTAATCGGTGTGTCCGTTCTCCACAAAACATTAATGATTGGAAACAAAAGACTGGGACAGAGTCTCGTAGCACACATTATGAGGGTTATGTTTGCAAGGTTAAAAATTAGGATTCAGAAACTATGTTTTATATTTCTTAATGCTGTCCGATTCGATTTTATAAAGTATAACACAAAAAAAAGATATTTTTATGACTAATTTTTATAATTTTGGAAACAATAAATAAAGTGAAGTTTTATGATTGAGAACGAAATAAGTAAGAAAGTACAGAGCTTTCTTTTTTTTTTTATTTTGAAATGTTGTGATGAGTTTATCTGTCTTGCTTTTTTGGGAAGAACAAAATAATAGAAGTCAAAAGTTTGACTATTACAGAAGTGGAGCCTGGACAAACAAATGGACCTAGATATGTTGTGATGTCCATGTATATCTGTGCATGATTGGCGGTGTGGATGTCGTACAAATAATGCTTGGTGTAAACCATAAATGTTAACTGGTTTTGTTTTGTACCATGTAGTATTTGGTAATATAATTAGAGTATGGGTTTCCCTAAGCCAATTTTTAGCATGTTTTGCGCCCTAAATTTGGTGTCTTGAATTTCCCAAACGCATCAGGGGTATTTATTTAATCAAAGGCCCAATGGCCAATACTATTGTTTTACTTTTTTTGGAAAAGAAAAAAGTTGGAATGAAAGTAAGTTTTATTTTTAAGGATGTTTAGGAAGTGAAAGAAAACAGGATGAAAAGTAAAGTGTGGACAATGAAGTATTCTTAAAAAAATAAAGCTTTATAATAATTTTTACTTATGTGTGTTTTGAAACTGTAATTCACTGAATCTAGAACCAAACAAAGTATGACACTAAACTCTGAAAAGTGTCTGCACCCATTTTTTTCACACACACAAAATATAAATAGAAGCGTTACACTCATTGTCACAAACTTAGAAAATCTAAAATATGACATTTTTCTCTCTTTAATTTGTTGAGTATTTTTTATTTTATGTTGGTTAAAATTGACCACTTCATTGTGAAACTTGGTTGAAGTGTTGGTACCATGAATGAAATACTGCATATCCAATTATTTATGTCCCGAACCATGCTTTGTTTATGTATTATTGTTAGTAAATTTAATTAATGCATTGTTTAAATTTTGAGTACACACTGTTTCAATAAATAAAGGTAAAATTTGGAGGCGTATCTTCGTATACCCTTCAACTCATCCACATTATCATTTTCAGTTACCCAACACAACTCCCTGAATTCAAGCATAATTATCTGAACCAATTTTATTAGAATTGCATTACTAAAAGAAATTATCTCCAACCTTAGAGAAAAACCAGTAAGAACTTTTGGATTTATTACAGTAAGTTTCGAATTTAACATCATCAATTAATTTTTTGTTTTGTGATATCCTAATCGAGCAAGTGCCTAACTTGTGAAAACGGCGGAAGAAAACAAGGAATATAAAAAATTTCTTCATCAGTTTCCACTTGATCGATATCCAACCATTCCAAAGAGACTATTATCCAACAATGTCATTCCTTAGCTCTTTCTTATCTTTTCTGGTTTATAACTTTGTGTGTTTTGCAGAATAAAGATTCTGAGGTTTCCACAGAAAATGAGAAAACCACAGTGGAGGAGACTGTGAAAGAAGTGTTAGACGGCGAAAAACCTGCTGAGGAAACTAAAAGCAATGAGCCAACAATTAAACCAGAATCTCCAAAACCAGAGGTGAAGCTGTCCGAGGAAAGTAAAAGCAACGAATCGCCAAAACAAGAATTAAAGAGTGTGAAGATAGAAACATCAGAAACTGAGAAGCCTTCAGAAGGAATTCTTATCAATGAAGCAGCTAACGGGACAGTGAAACTAGAGTCAGAAGCTGAGAAACCTTCAGAGGTAACTAGCGTAGTAAGTGAAGCAGCCAAGGAAACAGTGAAACAAGAACCAGAAGCTGACAAACCTTCACAGGTAACTGGTATAAGTGAACCAGCCAAGGAAACAGTGACACTAAACTCAGAATCTGAGAAACCTTTAGAGGTAACTAGTGTTAGTGAACCAATCAAGGAAACAGTGACTCTAAACTCAGAATCTGAGAAACCTTTAGAGGTAACTAGTGTTAGTGAACCAGCCAAGGAAACAGTGAGACTAAAATCAGAATCTGAGAAACCTCTAGAGATAACTAGTGTTAGTGAACCAGCCAAGGAAACAGTGAAACTAGGATCAGAAACTGAGAAACCTTCACAGATACCTGGTATAAGCGAACCAGCCAAGGAAACAGTGAAACTAGAATCAGAAGCGGAGAAACCTTCAGAGGTACTTAGTGTTAGTGAACCAGCCAAGGAAACAGTGAAACTTGGATCAGAAACTGAGAAACCTTCACAGATACCTGGTATAAGCGAACCAGCCAAGGAAACAGTGAAACTAGAATCAGAAGCGGAGAAACCTTCAGAGGTAACTAGTGTTAGTGAACCTTCCAAGGAAACAGTGAAACCTGGATCAGAAGCTGACAAACCTTCACATGTAACTGGTGTAAGTGAACCAGCCAAGGAAACAGTGAAACAAGAACCAGAAGCCAAGAAACCTTCAGAGGTAACCAGTGTTAGTGAACCAGCCAAGGAAACAGTGAAACTAGAACCAGAAGCCAAGAAACCTTCAGAGTTAACTAGTTTTAGTGAACCAGCCAAGGAAACAGTGAAACTAGAATCAGAAGCTGAGAAACCTTCAAAGGTAACTAGTGTAAGTGAACCAGCCAAGGAATTAGAAGCTGAGAAACCTTCAAAGGAAACTCATAAAACTGAACCTGCTAAGGAAACAGTCAAACCAGACTCAGAAGTTAAGAAACCTTCAGGGGAAATTCTTAACAATGAAGCTGCTAAGGAAACAGAGGAACCAGAACCAAAAGCCGAGAAAGCTTCGGAGGAAAAGAATCAAAGCAGCGAGCTAGTGAAGGAAAAACATATAGAGACTAAAGAGACATCTTCAGAGGAACCACGAAGCAATGAACCCATCAAACACAAAGAGGAGCCACCTATTGAACCATCAGAAACAGAAAAGCCAAGTGGGGAATCAAAGAAGAATGCTTCAGAAGCTGAAAAACCCGAGACTCTGTTTAAAGAGAGCATAAACACGGAGGTAGCTCTTCCTGAGGAGAAAGTAATTGAAGTTGTTCCAAACGATGCCAAGTCTGTGGAGAAGGTAACTAAGGTTGCTGATGCTGGCACTGAATCGCTGAAACCTGAAATCTGAATGAGAATCATGAACTATTAGAAACATTGCAGAGTTTCAGGTTGTTCTTTGTTTCATCCCAATCGAATCATTGTGTGAGATTTTCCAACTACATTTTCATTGTGTTCTTTATTTTTTTTTTCATATATAGTTTGAAGAACCAATTTTTGTTCTTGTCAATCCATTCTATCATTTCTTATCTGTATCGGTAGGTCAATTTCAAGAATGTAAATTGTAATTTTGTTGTGTTCTGCAAGTGGGAATCCCGTGGAACTTTGTGCAATACTACAAGTACTGTACAAATGTTACATAAAGCTGAACAAACTAGTTAGTTTTGGTTTATAAATCTAAGGGTTTAGTTTATTACTTTATACACTATATATGATAAATATTTGTTTTTATATAATTAAAATCAATGATAAGTATATATTTAAATCAATCTATAAACTAATTTCGCAATTATAATAAATGATTTTAATTATGATGTGTTGAAAGATATACATAGTTAACGGAAAAAAGATAATTTGAGAATATTGAGAGGAAAAAAATGAGACTTGAAGGAGGAGGGGGAGGTAATGTATGAAGAATTAATTGGCAACAAGCAATGATTGAAAAAAGAGATAGAATATATTATGGGATTGAAATTATTAATTGGCAAGTCTATTAGCTTTTTCTTAATCGTGGCCTTTGCGTGATCATTAAAAATAATAATAAAAATATATTCGTATCATGTATGTATGATTTTGGGAAAAAGATACTACTTTTTGAATATATATTATGAAAAAACAGTTTTAAAGACTTTGTTTTATGTGTTAGTGATTGTATGTATATAGGTAAAGCCAGATGCACTAAGCTTGCACCATAGTCAACTGAATTGGAGGTTAAATTGTCATGGTCAATTGTTAATTATAAAAGTGTAAATCAAAGTGCATATTCAATCACACAAAATCAACACACAGAACTAAGAATATGTTACTAACAAATATAACATACGTCATAATTTCCTACCTTTAGCTTTTACTTTCTTAGACTTTGTATAGATGAAGATATTTGAATATGGTAAAAGTGAATATCTTTGACAAAAGGTGTGACTGAAAAAAATATTTTTTTTTTTACTTTTAATATATTATATTAATTATTTATTTTATTATAATGAATAAAAATGAAAATATTCATAAAAAATAGATTCATAATTAATTATAATAAAGATAAAATTGGTTACGTTAAAAACATGCATTCGTTTATAATTGATTATGATATATGCTGTTTATAATTGATTATGATATATGCTTATAACATAACTGTTTGTCAACATAATCAATTATTAGGGACTCAGGGTCAAGTGAGTGTCTAATGATTTCAAAGTGACATTTTGACATCCTGGATTCCTCGAACTCACTCAATTATGAGTGTTTAGCGATACCAGAGTTGCACTCGGTGCCCTGGACCACTAGAGCTCACTGATTTGGTTTTTAGGAGTGACACCCAATGGTTATGTGGTATCGTCCGACATTGTATCAAAGTTTCAACTTCTAATTTGACTCGGATAAATTGTCTAACTTGACCATCTATGAAATTTTTACTCTTTCTTAGTTTAAAATACTTTATTTTGTTCAAAATAACCCTTAGACAGAACAAAATTGACAGTTCTAGTCAAATCAAATAAACTCCATAAACAACAATACCAATATAATTCCAAAAGTAACAGTTCTAACAATTAAAATCTCAATTCAATTCCTTCGTCATACTCAATACATCAACTTAAAGCAATATAATCATTATAAATAAACTAGTTTTCCTTAGTTCAAATGAAGAGCCCTAGCTAAGTGAGTCCACTCATATCAAAGCTCTTAGGTTTAGTTCTAACTACACAAAAAAGCTCGAATTAATAATCTAAACAAACTCTTATGATCACATAAAATAGTAGAGAACCAATTAGAATTATTTAAAGTCACATGCAATCGTCTCAAAGGTCACATGCGACAAAAGCTAGAATAGACTCAAGAAAAGAACAAAAAGAGAACTTACTCTATAAGAAAATATAATCTAACATATTTGTTGCTTTTGATGAGAGGTTTAGAATTTTAAAGATAAGGTATAGGAGGTTTAAATAAAAGAAATTTAGAGAGATGAATGATTTTATAAAATGAATCTCGTTTAAATGAAATTCTTTTTATACTTCATAATTTTTAATAATAAAATATACGAATATCAATTATAAAACCCTTTTCTATTCTTAGTCATTTTCGAAAACTTTACAAAATTTGAGATGCATGAAAAAAGAAAAAGGCATACCTAGGTTATAGTACTAAAATTACCAAAGTTTTTTCTCCAACTAGGACGGACCATTCTATTTCTAATACGTATAAATTTTGTTACATATCAACACTATTATACGAGACAAAAAGTTAAGAAACACACTATATCTATCTTAAATCACTTGTATATATCATATTATTTATTCATGACACTCCACCAAAACGGAAGATAAAAGTTTCTTTTATTATATATTTAAAAAGATATAGATAGACAGATAAATAAATATGCAACAAAATATAATTACAAAAGAAACAAATAATTGATCACTAATATCTCCATACTCAACTTAGCCTATAATTTTGAAAAAAAACATTGTGAGAAAGAGCTTTGATGAGTAAGTCAAAACAAGTTGGTATTTCATGTTAACATGTATTAACATAATAATGCTTTAACAAACTATCTCTCTCGTAAAAATGACAATTTAATTGAATGTATTTCATCTCTTGTCATGGCTTTTTATCGTTATTCTGCCAAATACTTGAAAACACTGTATTATTTGTTGTATTTTAATGAGATTAGAGAGTTTCTAAGAAGGTACCTTATGGTAGTATATTGCTTATATAATTATCTCAAATTTAGCAATTGGCATAAACAAAACATTAATTTAAAGAATTTCTATAAAACAAAAGACCTTGTCTTAGTATAACGTTAAGATATCTCAATAAATTGTGAATAGATGTTTTTTGATGTTTTTTTTACTGAAAATCAAAGATATACTATATTAGTATTTTAAATATCTTTAATATATTTTAAAATTTTAAAATAAGTGTCAATGTGTTTTCAAAGTACAATAAAAAAATAATACAAAAAATCCAGAAAAAATCCAAATTCGTTGGTGTTCTAATATTATATATGAATTATTAAGTCTATTTATAGTTAAATATATATTAGATCTAGATAAAGTCAAGAATCTTCCCATGAATCTTCTATGCAGGAAATGATCACCAAAATTGTCTCATACAATTTCTTTGGAAACAAGTAACACAAGCTGCTTTATAATTAAAACGTAATAAAATATTAACAGAATTTGGGCACTAATTCAAACTATACACAGTTAATATGCCTTTACAACCATACATTTTTTTTTTCTGACAGATTAACACTCCCGAACAATATACTATTCAAGTGTATATGATAACACTCTCACATTGTTTTTTTCTCTAATACTTTCTATGATTCTCATAAAAAAAGTATCGGAAAAAGGTTACTGAAGAAAGTGTTGGTGGTGCTGTAAGTATAGTATATATCACGTGTCATAGAAGTTTGTGATTTGTGAATCACTCTAACTCGATGGTGCCTCCTCCATATCCGAGGAAACTTTTGGCATTTGCTCTCTGCTCTTTCCCCACAGCACACAGTAAAGTCCAATAACCAAAGCGATGCTTCCTAAAAGGCTTCTCAAACATCAAAACCAACCATACAATTAATTAATTAATAGCTACTTAACAAAGTGCAACTAAAGAAGAAGATTGAAAATTTTAGAACTACTGAAAATAGTTCAGAAGGACGATGATTGATGAATAACCTTCCCAAAGTTATTATTTCGCCCAAGATAAATGTGGAGGAGAAGATGGTCATTATGAGAGACAGTGGTGTTGCCATGGCCAGAAACACTGGTCCTTTCTTCTCTATAACCCATGCTTGTAAGTAATATGTTACACCAGTCACCATAATTCCCTACCACAATAAATTAATTCAAAAATTAGTACTAAATTTGCTAGCTGATAATATTATTGCATACAAAAAACATGTCATGAATTTAATTCTGGTAAGATTTAGAGGATTACGCAGTAAACAACAGCAAGGAGTCTGACATTCCACCCTAATTTCCATTGCTCAATGTCTCTTTCTACTGCCAAGGCAATGCCCAGAGACTGAATCGAACTTAAGAAACACTGAAGAGTTGTGAGGAGCAGCTTTGAAGGGTAGTCTTTTATGACAAAAGTCTGGTCAATTACCAACAAGAACATTGAAGAATGATATGAATAATTATGAAAAGAAGAATATTGAATATGAGGGAAGAAAATTTAAATTTACCTGTAGCACAAGCCACACTCCCCAAAAGGTGCTGGAGAGGAGCATGAGGAAGCAACCCTTTATCCATGAACGAGATGCAACATGACCCAGGTGTTGTTGGTTTTTATGGTACCCTAAAAGGTTATAATGGCTTAAAAGTTCCAAATGAGGACCTTTATAGAAAGCAAGGGTTGCTGCTCCAGTTAAGCATGCCACTACTCCAACCAACTTAGCAACACCAGGGGCACTCTTTACCTTCAAAACTTCTATCCTGAAACAAACCAAACTCTTATATGTCAGAGAGGTTTGGTCAAAGCTCAAACACCTAACAAAGTGGTTCACTCTCAGACACTTTATCATATAGACATATGTGTATAAACGCACGTGCTCATTTATAACATACACTTTTTCTTTTGTGAAAGTGTCGTTTCCCTTGAAAACAAAAAGACACATATATTGGACAGCTATGCATTGAAGGATACTGTGGCTACAAAACCTGATCACAAATGGACCTTGTTTGTTGCTGCTACTAACTGGTCCAATCTCTGAAAGTTACCCACTTTCATGCAATACATTCCAAAAGCTAAACCATGAAAATAAGTGCAGTTCACTTTCCCAGTTGGAAACGCCTAAGACCTTGTCAGAACAGGTCACAGTAGTATGTTGATGAAAATGAAATAAGAAATAAATAAAAGTGTTTCAGTTAAAAAAAAGAGAGTAGATTTTCTTGTTTCAGTTAACTTTTTGTGAATCCATTGTGTTTTTCCTTTGATATATATGACCTACCAAGCACAACAAAAGTTTTCTCATTGGAATAAGACCAGCAAAACTTCCTATTTCAGAAATGGAAAAGGACCTATATATGCATTCAATGAAAAATGAAGTACAGTTTGAAGGGTCGTCTGTCCTTGAAATTTTGGTCTTCCGACATGAAGATATACCATAAAGAAAGCATATTTTTTATCCGTGCATAACTGCTAACCCCTACCTGTTCCTTCCCTTTAATTTTCATGAAAAGTGACCACATGATAATGCATTTTTTGCTAGGGAAAAAATCTCCTCAGGCTTCTTTCTTTTTAGTAGACAACCCTGATATTTTTAATCAGAGAGAGTACGTGTTCTCCCTATGTTTGGCATTTTCTAAACTGTTTTTCTGACACATTTAAAAAACATGATTCAAATTCAATGGAATTCTATTCCAGCATTAGGAAAAGTTTAGAAAATATCAAACTCAATTCAATACCTAACAACAAAGAAGGGAAAATGTAAAATAAGAAGTGTGATATGTGATAAGAACAAAGATTTAAAAAGAAAAAATGACTGTTGTTGTGTTTGATATAAAGAGGGGTTCATCTACCATCATCAATCTTCCGATTATACTTCCTTTTGGCTAAGGGTTATTATAATTTTCTTATCGTCAGTTTTTGGTTATTACAAGGTATATACTTTTCTAGACGGTTAAATACTCACCTGCATACTACAACTACATCTTTTAAAGTTATGCTCTAACTATCTGAACAAGAGAAAAAATAAATAAGAGGTGCTTTTATGTGCTTCAGGTATGTTGTTCATAAAGAACCCGTGAATCTTAATCTCCACCCGTGATCGAATATTATCAGGTCTTTTAGGATTTTGACAGCAAGAAACTCACCCATTTTGATAAATTTCGGTTTTCTGAGAGACTTGAATTGAATGAAATACAAAGTAAATGGTGATATATGATGAGGTAGATCAAACACAAAACAATACTTATTGTTTTGAGCCATAGTTAATCCGAAGCAATTACCATAATCACCGAAAACAAGTCACTCCTTGAGTAATATTGTACCTGAACAGCAACGCTAAGAAAAAGGTGATGACTGGGAGACAGTTTGTGATAGAAGCAGCCAAAGTAGCAGAAGTATAAACAAGGGCAATACCATATATGTCCAAGCTGGCAGTGATCCTGAAATTTATAATCACCGACACTTTTGATCAATTCAAAAAAGAAAATCTCACGTGAATCATATTTCAATTCGATATATAACGTAAAGTTTAAACCTAGCTAGCTTTATATATGTATCAGTACTCTTCAACTTGGATAGGATCTAATCATAATAGTAACATCAATTATTCAATTGAAATATTGAATACTTGGACATACCCCAGAAAAGAAAGAAAAAAGATCTTGCAGAAGGCCAGGAACGACAAAGGGGGTGCAGTTTTCCTGGTTTGAATAACAAAAAATCGCATCAGTAAATTGAGAAAAAGAGATCGAAGTTGGGTACGTAGTTAGAGATATATATATATATATATATGTTGATGCAATAAGGTGTGTTGTGTTGTGCATACCATTGAAAGAAGAAAGCGAAAGGGATGAGGAATATGGTGGCTGCGGTCTGTCTATAGAAGACAAAGATGAAATTGTTCATGCCATGGTCAAATGCTGCTTTTGAGAGCAGAAACATGGCAGCATAGATGGCTTGTATGAGGATCACAACTAGATAAGGCTTATTTCCTTTCATGGTGTTTTTTGTTATGATCTGTGACCTAATTTAGGGTCAAAATGGAAGTGATGAGAATGAAGATATGCTTCAGAGTTGAATGACACAGATGTTTGTTCAAGAGTTCCACCTTTTATGGGCAATTAAGATATTGCTCAAAGTAGTGAGGAGCACACACGCTCCCATTGGCTTTTGTCTTTCTATTATGGGACTTGTGTGGTGAATATCATAACTCTCTTTATATGTCTGGGGACCACCCTTTCTTTCTACTATTACACTGCCAAACTTTCATGCATTTAATTTCCTACTGCACTGCGTACTGCTACACCTTCTAGTATCAACACAATTTAATTACTCTCACATTTCTTTGTTTTTTTCCATTCACGTGCCACTTCTCTTTCCAACTATAGTAACTCTGGTTCATTACTTTTTTTCTGTAGTACTAAAAGTGTTAAGAGATGATTTTTAACTCATGTAATTCTTCAGCGTCAATTTTCTTGTTGTCTCTCAGAAGGGCACGAACGGAAAACAAAAGCTGTACTGTGGTCACTTTCTTTGAATTTTCTTGGCTGGATTGGATTGACAAGAGTGAACTTAAGTTTGGACTCGCGCTCTTTTTTTCTTTTTCAATTTCTTACCCAAATCAAATGATGATAATCTACACTTTTTTTCTCAACTTTCTTAAAGGGTAATTTACACTTCTTACTCATCAACAGAGACGGTATGAACAATATCACTGCTATATATGATACAGCAAAATGTTTCGTCATCCAGTTTTATGTTTTAAGAGAATGTTTTTGAGATACGTACACACGAAAAAATAATTATATAAATACAGAGTTGATATTCACATTGGTGAAATTGGTAAAAGTGCAGTCCCAGCAATGGCTACTGTGTGTTGCAATGCAACACAGAGAAGGTTTGCCACAATTTGGATTCCATTGCATGCTGCGTCATCATATAGGAGGCTGATAAAATAAGCTATGATAGGTGGAATATTCACTGTTTTTAAACATTTAATCAATATTTTTTTTTCAGATGTTATCTAATATTCTGAGTGTTCACTAATTCCATTATGAATATACATGAACATTTACGATGCTAAATGTAGTGATACATTCAGTGGTGTTTATATAGGTATTAGTATATTACTCTTGTTTAAATAACATCAGAATTCATCTGTTTCCACTATGAAATATATCTGCATTGATTAAATCAATTATTTTTTTTTAATTCTCTGATATCTCGTTTATATTCCTGATCGCAATGATGAATCATGTTAACTAGTGCAACTTTAACTTTACAACAGATAGAGTCTCCCTTTATAGACATCTGCATAATGATACATAATTGTTAGTGGTCGTCAATCACTTCTTTAATGATAAATTCAGAAGGAACATGGCTGAAAATTTTACTGTTTACAATCAGTCAATTACAGTGAAAGTGAATCTAAAATCATATGTTTTTCACATACTTGTATGTAAAATCAGTCATATATTGACCTAGGTCTTGCACTAACTTACAAAGTGTGTTTTGTTAGTATTACTTCGTAATTGGGTGAGTAAACTACTTCCTGTAAAACTATTCTTGTTATAGTATGCTTCTTGAACCATAAATATACAAGACTACGAAGATGTACAAAATAATGTAGATAAAGATTAATGCAGTGTGAAATTGGTGTTTAAATATAATGAAATGAAAAATATGATTATAGATGTTAAATTAGATTCTCTAACAAACATTTGCGACATATCAGGTGATTCTGATAACATAGTAAGAAAACCATAAAGTGATTTCACACAACTTAACCACCGGACATAATGATTAAATTAGATGTCGAATCATAAAAATATTGATTAAAACAAAAGCTTTATTTATTTTAGGTCCAATATTTTATGAAAAGCCCCACAAACAAAGACAGTGCTGGGTCGTAGAAAAAGGGAGAAAAAGACAGAGGATATGTAGCTACTTTAGTTGTTGCAAATTGAACCACGAGTGTAAACGAGGTTGCTATTGGGTGTTTTTGACACGTTTGTGAAGTAGCTTTTGGACGGTATAACAAAAGCAAACAGATGGTGATACGTCATAAGTGCCTAGTTGCTTTCCATGCAGATATATAAAATCAATTCATCTCTCACAAAACCTACCATGACACAATTTTAAACCTACAAAAAGTTGCAACAGGACCATTTCTCTTATGTCCAAGCCTATTCCCAAAATTACTTAAATCTATATATCAATCTATGCACAGATTCTAACCATACCCAGATTGGCTACTTTTTCAATCAATGGTGCCTACCATCAATAATGATTCATTCGCTACACTACCGGTACCACTTAATATATATTTAGAGAAAGAAAAAAAAATGATAGGTTATATATATTATATATGTAATATGATAAAAATAGAGATAAAAAAAAAGTGTATAACAGATATAGACAAAAATCTATATATAGGTTTATTTTTTTCTCGCACAAATACGTAATAATAATGTTAATCAGTAAAATTTAAGTATAATTCAACCTCACAAAACTGGCTTATAAAATAATATTTGCACATATTTATATATTATAAGTATGTCTTATCTCTAGTTGGTTGGATTTTCAGCACACTCTCCTCATGTCAAGATATATACATCTCAAGGGTGAGATTAGACATTAATGAATGATTCGATAGCGATCTTACCACGGGTGGCAGAATAGGTCCAACAAGCAACAAATCTCTCGATTGCGAGTGACACAATAAACCTAACAAATAACAAATTTTACTAGGATAATCTCAAATTCATGACTTTGGTATCATGTTAGATGTGAACTTTAAGTCTAACTTTACCTTACAAAACCTACTTATAAGATGATGTTTGCATTCATTTATATAATATAAAGGCACTTTATCTCTGGTCGATGTGAGATCTCCAACAAATAACAAGGATAAATGTTACTTCTACTATTATAACTTGTTACCATCCCCGTTAATGTAAAAGTATTGTAAATGAAGAGAAAAAAAAAACTAATTAAAATTATAATAAGTTTAATATGTGATGAAAACTTAGTTCACTATCTTTAACTTTGAGTGAAATCCTTTGAATTTTTTTAATCGATTTTTTCCATCCAAGGGATTCAAAACAAATTCTATTTTTGGAATCTAAGTCTAAAATCAACTCCAACTAGTAGAAGTTGGTGTTAAAAATCAAGGTACTTGTAATATTGTTTTTCAACTTGAATTACAACTTGTTTACGTAAGATTAAAAGTTATTAATAAGGTTATTACCCTTAAATTTTAAGCAGTTTTTGTGGAGAAGATAGGTTTATTTGAAATGAAGAAAAAGACGGAGTTTTTCCTCCCTCAATCAAAAAGAAACAGAACTTGTTTCATGGTATGTCTCTTTCATGGGAAATAAATGATTACAACAATAAAACAAAGCTATTAGGATTCCTGATATGTTCCTTTATACATATCACGCCCGCTTACAATCGTGGAAAACCTTTGAAACAAAACTTTAGAAACTCAGAGGTTAAAGCCAATTTAATACTCACCAAACAAGTTGTTAATTATAAGCCATTCGTTCAAGTTCTAATAAAAAGAACAAAGCCACATATAATAAGCACATTGAGCACATGAGCAATGATAGTTGTTAGATGGGAACATAGTTGAGTTCAGAACCCTTTTCTACGAAACAGACATTTCATTACAGGACTTAAATTTATAAATGATTTGATGAAGCTATATATATGACTACGCTGCACATAAAAACTATTAATTTGCTTAAAAATCCATTACAATTTTATTATTGGAAATTCTTATATTATATGAAATTTTTCTTCTAAATTTGTTAAAAAAATTTATAAAAAAAAACTTTTTTTTTATCATTTTTTTAAGAATCTTAATCGACAAATAATTTCTTCGTAAATAATTATTTTCTAAAAATTATAAAATTTTTAAGTATTTCTTAAAAAGAATTAAAACAAAATTAGTAAAAAATATGAGTTTTTTTATTATTATTTTCTGTCTAGTCTATTGGGTTTAATCAACGTTTATTTTTATTTTATCAACCAACAAGAACAACTTAAATAGGTATGAGAAGTATAAAAGAGAAAAACATGTCAAAAATTACCGAGACAAACATAAAAAGAAACATAAATCTTAAAAAATTGAGCACCATAACTAGAATGAATATGGTCATTATTAAAAATTCTTTCAACTCAATTAAGCACTTCACACGACAAACTAAGTCCACTAACCTTTGTTTAAGGTAAAGTTTTTGCACTTCATATAGTAAGTAGGTTTTTAGGTTGGATTGCTTCCAAATTATGATTTATGGTATATGCTTTCTCTTTATACCTTTGCAACACTTTATTCACGTGGCTACGAGAATTTGTGTAACACACTCCAAATACTATATAAGAAATATATCTTTCAGTCAATATTAATCTATAGTCATATAGAAAATTAACGTAACCAAAAATTTGATCTATTACATATACTTTATATATTAAAGTAAAAAGAAAAAGGAAAAGTTATTGAAAATATATTTGGGTCTATATTTAAAGATACAGTTGAATAGAATATTAATGATCTACTTTCTAGTAATGGTAATGATCCATGAACATTTTCATTTCTACATTACATCTACGTATATATAATACCAGTAATTATATGTTTGTTTTAAATTATAAATAGTTGAAAAAGAATTAAATAAAAAAAATATTAGATTTTATTAGGTAGAGTAGAATGAATTTTGTTAATATAGAATTTCCTTTTAGAAATAGTGAACTTTGATAATGTCTCAATATATAGCTCACCAACCTTAATATTTCTTAAATGTTTATAACAAGAGACCTCTTAAAAGAAGAATGAAAGAAAATTTGTTATTATTATATCATTTCCATTACATCGAAACTAGAGGCGGAGCATGATAGGAGAGGGAGGGCCTAGGCCCCAAATATTTTTGATTTTTTTTCAAAATTATATATCATTTTTTTAATTTTTAAAAATTTTGAAAATTTTAAAATTATAAATAGTATATTTTAAAAATTGATGATAATTAAATTGTGTCTCTTTATTTCTTTTATAAAATACAATATTTAATGTTAATAAATAATAAAACATAAAATCCAAAATAATAAAAAATATTTAGGTTTAATTAGTCTTCTAGTATCTGTTTTCATCTAAAAATATCAAATTGTCATTAAATTGAAAATAAAAGAATTGGAAGATCAACTTACATTTTTGGAAACAATAACCAAAAGAGTAACTAAACCAAACATTTATTAAAATATTTTTTATTTTCTTCTATCATTGCCTTTTAAAAATTTGACAAAATTGTACTCATCTCTCACTATCATATGTTTTTTTTTTTAAGAAAAATGAAGTTAGACACATACTCATTATGTTTGTTCTCATTTCTCATTTGTTTCCTTCATTTCTCGAAGAAAAAAAAATGTAACTCTCTCTTGTCTTACTTGATGATGAAATATTACTTTAATAGTTATTAAAATTATTTTTTATTT
>Ga0209589_1004831_pt1 | contig 23113 bp, 16 predicted proteins | sample CowpeawhiteBW_FD_187525 | JGI IMG/M metagenome (GOLD analysis project Ga0209589, IMG submission 187525) | Root nodule microbial communities of legume samples collected from California USA - Cow pea white BW (SPAdes) (version 2) | ecosystem: Host-associated > Plants > Roots > Nodule | place: USA...
AAAAAAAAAATATATATATATATATATATATATATATATATATATATAACTAAAAACATATGTATTACATATATTCTTGAAGGTTTCTATTTTTTATTTGTATTTGAAAACATGTTTTCAACACTATTTTTTAGAAAATGGTAATGGAGAATAGTAGGGGAGTCTTTTCTAAAGAGCAGCCTGAAAATGAAGTATTTTTCTAGTAGCTGGAGGTTATTTTAAAAGAGAATACCAATGACATAAATACAGAATTTATAGCACTATTTAATATTTTATGATTCTTCTACATAATTAATTGAAAGCAATTTATGATAATAAACTACATATTAAGAAAATATATTATAAATTTATTTTATATATAAATTTACTAATATTATAATTTACTAATATAATATTATATATTTAAAAAATTGTACATGATAGTACGTGTGTTTAGATAATGAATTAGTTAATAATGATACTACCTTATTCAGAGAAATATTCAAAATAAAGTAAGGTGAATTTTTCTGAAAATGCGTGCCTTCAGCGGTATGAAGCTGTATAAGTCTCTATCACTCAACTGCAACAAACAAACAACCGCTGAGAACAAACCCAGCGCCTGCAAACACGCTCCCTCATGACATTGATTCACACGTGCCGCAAAAGCGAGTGAGGGACCCCACGGTAACCCGGTGAGGTTGTCCATACGGTATTGAATTGTATATGACTGGTCGCGGTAGTACCGTTTAAAAAAAATTGTTCACTTTATTGGGTCACACCAAACAGAGCACAGAAAAAAATAAGGTGAAATGAATATTGATTTCAATTCCGCCACTGAACTCAGAACCCAAGAAACCATTCCAAGGGAGAAGAAGATTAGGGAGGAGAAAGAGTTAGTTAGTGGCGAGTGAGTTCAGTCTTCCTCCGAGGAAGAGGAAGAGTCTAGGATAGTAACGGTGAGAGCCTTCAATCTCAACCGTTTGTTTCTTTATTGTTTCCCTAACCGCCGTGGATGGGCCAATCGGCGTCCTCGGCTGCAGCCGTCGCTTGTCGTCGCCAGAGGGACCAAGGCAACCGCTCTGTCAATATCTCTAAGACCAGATCCACAGCCTCGGTTTCGCCGATGGTTAGTTATTCCTGTGGCAGCGGCGAAGGCGACAGCGAAAACCGCCGTGTTGAGGCGGTAACTGATGGAACCACCGACTACATATCTGATCTCCCTAACGAGTGTCTGGCCTCGGTGTTTCAGTTTCTTAGCTCCGCTGATCGGAACCGCTGTTCGCTCGTTTGCCAGCGGTGGCTCCAGATCGAAGGACAGAGCCGCCACCGTCTCTCTCTGAACGCGGAATCAGAGCTGTTTTCGGCGATTCCGTCGCTCTTCTCTCGGTTCGACTCGGTCACGAAGCTTGCGCTGAAGTGTGACCGTAGATCCGTGAGCATACGCGACGACTCGCTGGTGCTGATCTCGCAGCGGTGCCCTAACCTCACGCGTCTAAAGCTACGCGCGTGCCGAGAGCTAACCGACGCCGGTATGGAAGTGTTTGCCAAAAACTGTAAGGGATTGAAGAAGCTTTCGTGCGGATCGTGCACGTTCGGATCCAAAGGAATGAACGCGGTGCTCGACAACTGCGCCTTGCTGGAGGAGCTCTCCGTGAAGCGCCTCCGCGGAATCACTGATGCGGCGGCTGCGGAACCGATTGGACCTGGTGTCGCGGGGTCGTCGCTGAAGACCATTTGCCTGAAGGAGCTCTACAACGGACAGTGTTTCGGAACGCTTATTCTCGGCGCGAAGAATCTAAAGACCTTGAAGCTTTTCCGGTGCTCTGGCGATTGGGACCGGCTTTTTCAATTAATGGCAGATAGAATGACTAAAATGGTTGAGGTTCACCTCGAGAGGCTTCAGATTAGCGACATTGGATTGCAAGCAATCGCGAATTACTCGAATTTGGAGATTCTGCATCTTGTTAAGACTCCTGAATGTTCTGATATTGGACTTGTTGCTATTGCAGATAGGTGCAAGCTTTTGCGGAAGCTTCACATTGATGGATGGAAGGCCAATCGAATTGGCGATGATGGGTTGATAGGTGTTGCTAAAGGTTGCCCTAATTTGCTTGAATTAGTACTAATTGGGGTTAACCCAACTAAGGCGAGTTTGGAAATGTTGGCATCTAATTGCCAGAATCTTGAGCGTTTGGCTTTGTGTGGAAGTGATTCGGTCGGTGATCCTGAAATTTCTTGCATTGCTGCTAAGTGTGTCGCTTTGAAGAAACTGTGTATTAAGAGTTGTCCTGTTTCGGATCAAGGGATGGAGGCATTGGCGAATGGGTGTCCCAATTTGGTGAAAGTGAAGGTTAAGAAGTGTAAGGGGGTTACCCCTGAGGGTGGGGATTGGTTGAGGAGGACTAGGGGGTCAGTTGCTGTTAATTTAGATACTGGTGAGGCAGAACTTCAGGAAGCTAGTGCTAGTGATGGAGGGGCACAGGAAAATGGTTTAGAGTTCCCTCAAATGCCTGCCCAAATCGCTGCGGCAGCATCATCAGCATCGGGCAGCACCGCCCGATCTAGTTCGTTCAAGTCGAGGTTAGGACTTTTATCTGGGAGGAGCTTAGTTGCTAGCACTTTGAGGAGATGGTCGGGTGGTAGCACTAGTGCACGCCATGGTTAGGGGCAGGGCCAAAGCAAACCTTAGTCTTTGACCATTTTCATTATTTTGTGCTGTATCATTTGATTGTTATGTGTCCTGTACTTAAATTTGAAATTTATGCCGTGTGATGTTTATTGGCTTTTGAAATTGAAGCTTCACGGTTGAAGTGACGGTCACATTCTCTCTTTCTCTCACTCTCCAATCATCTATGGTGCTCTACTTTGTTTGGTAAACTCTGTTACGTGTCCTAACTCTCTCCCAAGGCATACCATAAAAATCCATGTCTTTTATACCATACGAGGTAATGATATACCTATTAAAAAACTAGAATTATAAAAATCTTGGTCACTTGTTAACTTGTTTGAATTTTTTATCAGTATTTCTCTTTTGAATTTTGTCTGATTCATATTCATATTCATACTCCCTAGCGTACCACAGTAATGTGTCAACTCAATCAGGATAACTGGATTTCATTTTGGATTGGGAAAAACTGTCGCGTGTTAGCAAGTGCAGTTTCCGGGTGGATAATGAGGACTGACTTTTATGTGATTTTCTGATCATGATTGGTGTTCTATGTACAAACTATTGTATTGTGTCAGATGTTTGACAGTGGATGGGCAGAGGATATGCTTTGTTTTCTGTGCATGGTCTTGGACGATTACACAAATGAAAGCTAGCATGCAGAAAAAGCTCTCTTGTATTTACATGTTTTCATTTTGGTGATGACATTTGCTTGGCATTTTGGGGTTGCAACTTAGAGTATCCAGTCTAATCGATATATCCAAGACTTCTGTATGAGTTTGAGATGATTTGATTTCTTTGGCAGCATGCAGTTTACATTTTACTTGCATCCATTTGTCAGTTGGAAAGACAAAGGCAAATAAACTGGTTCTTATGTTTTGATGTACTCCTTCCTCCGAGCTTTTCCTTCTAATTGTTCATACCATTTCATAATATAATCAGTGCTATTTGAGGTTAAAATTCTCCAGGGGCCTGATGTCATACGTTGCAGGCTTGATTTATGTTTCGAGATTTCGTTAAACTGTCAAGGTTTGTGGAAAAAAATATGTTGATTTATTTTGCTCATGTTTATCTTGTACATTTTGTTGCCATTTATCTGTCGCAAAAATGGTGCTATTTCCCAAATGCTTGTATCACCATATGTACACAGTTTAATGGTATACTTGCGGTGAACTTCTGGATCATGTCTTCGTGCCTTGATATAGCCAGGGACGATTTGTTTTTGCTGACAACAAAATACAAGTGTGGATTAAAGTTATAGAACATTTTTTGTTATTTTGAATGCAAAGTTGAGTATTCCAATACATGAATTGAGAAGGAAAGATGCTGTTGGACTAAAATTACTTTTAGATGTTTGACTTGAATTCAAAAAAAAATTTCTTTAAACTTCTCAGTTCATAAATTCTTCTAATAGAATGTGATTCATACATGTGAGTGCCAACACGCCCTATTTGTGTTATGATGGATTCATGTACCTAGATTTATCTATTTCGTTAAAGTGAGAGATAGATTTAGTCTTGATATTCTTTAAAGTATAAAAGCACATGATTGTATGAAATTTGTTTGGATGTCACTTTTGAACAAGGAATTCTTGGAAGGCCAGAACACGATAGCGACGAAGGGAGAAAAGTAAAACTGCTCCATTTTGCAGAAGCGCGTCGTGAAAGCCATTACCATTTGTGGTTAAGTCTAGTCACAAAACTCAGATTGTGAACCGATTTGGCAATTGGTGTGGTTGAAATAATGGTTCAGAAATATTGATGAACTTTCTCGAATCAAACGAGAAAATTGATCACTCGATGGTTTACAATTCATACAAAACCAGCGGATTCTTTTTAGTTTCAGTGATAAAAAGAAAAGTGATTCCCAATGACAAATCATGTTCAGTCCTGAGTCATAGCTTTTGTCCTTAACTGGATCACGACAGCACCAGAAAAGAAGTTAGAGGTCTTTGTTGACTTACCAAAAGTTGGTTCTGTGCTCCAATAATGTCAATTACCATATTCTATCTTCTATTTTCAAGCATTTAATCACTGACTCGTTAAAACGATATACAAGTTTATTGCTGTAAAATTGAAGTCAACACCGCGAGACACGTTGATTTTTTATTTTTATGGGCATTATTGAGAGGCCAATCGTTTTCTTAATTGGTGAAAATCCTTTCATTCTAAATGGTGGGATGTTATTGGTATTGTTACTGTAAAAGCTGAAATAGTATTAAGCTAGAAACATTTGATGTATAATCTTTGTAGTGCTAAAAATATTCAATGTATATTTTTCAAGTGACGGTGTATATGTTTATTTATACTTAGAAACAGCGAATATTTATCTTTTATTTAGGAGTAGTGAGATGGTATTGTCTTTGAGGAGTTTGATTAACAAAATTAGGGTTTATTCTTTTAAGTGGGCCTCTAGTCTAATTCTGATATCTAAATATATCACTCATCTTAAGATTGAGAGTTGTAAGGGACCAGGTATAAATATAACATTTCGTAAATGTAAGGTGTATGCAAAAGAAAATCAATTTGAATCGAATTATTGTGGAACCGGAATAAATTTCACTAGTTTAAAATCAAATCAATTTTGCTGAGTTAACTGGTTTTGTAATATCGATTAGTTGGTTCTCAAGTGATTTATACTAAAGTTCTACGTTGAATAAAATGTGGAAAAGGGAAAAATTAGAAAACTATAAAGAGTTTATTTGAGTATTATCACCACAATTTAACAATTTAATTTAATAAGAGAGTTGACTTAAGTGTTCACATCACAACTTCATAAATTTTTTAGACGTGTGAGAGACTTAGGTAATTGTGCATCATAAGAAAGTTTGCAATTTTTTTCTAGAAAAATTATAAGAAAAAGTTTGTAACAAAAAAATTTAAATTGTACTATACTTTCCAGTTTTAGTCAGAAAATTATATGCTGAAAATAATAATATTTTGTTGAGTAGTTGTGGATACAAATTTTGAGGTCTTGAACTATATTATGTTTCATTTAAATTTCATACTTCCGTTTCATTATTAAAAAGAGATGATTTTCCTATGGCGTAATCGATAAGTGTCTAATATTAATAAAATAATATATTATTCAGACACCTATTTTGTATAAATTTAATGTAAAAATCACAAACAACCTTCCTCTTTTCCATTAAAATATAGAATGAAGAGAGAAGAAATATTAAAAAGTGAAATTTAATATATTTGCGTTGTTTTTGTAGAAAAAAAAAAGAAATTAAGAAGTTGGTGTAAAATCTCAAAGTTGCATATTAGTCGGAAGATATGAAATGAGAAGATTCAAAATATGATTCTGGATTGATTTTGGCACCGCTACCAAGGATTTGTGCTAAAATTAATTAGTAGTTTATAATCACCTTGAGATAGTTGTATATTTGTGTAAATTTTTGCAATAGTTACTTATTTAAAAATGTTTATATTTTTACGTTGCTCCGCTCAATTGATCTTGAGTTGATTGTGCATGCCAAGAAGAGAACAAGAAACAATCTTGTTGTTTGATCCAAAAATAGGAAAAAACTGCTAGAAGGAACAACAACAAAAACATGAAGAAGAGACAACAGACATAGCTCGAGCAGCAACAATAGCAAATTGGAGAAAACTCACTGTTTCCGAGCTCAATTCAGCATAATCAAAAGGAATCAATGGCAGAACGTATGAACAGAGAAGATTACTAGGAGATTATATGCTACAACAAGGGCCAAGACAATTTTGAAACATAGTTAAAGCTACTAAGGGTGTGGAAATGAAATCTGCTTTGCTGTCATTAATCACTACAAATCAGTTTGCATGAATGAATATTGAAGATCCCTACAATCAGTTAACAACTTTCTATGAATTATATGACACCATAGGGATAGCAAGAGAGGATGAGGAGGCAACATATCTCAAATTGTTTCCTTTTTTATTAATTGGAAAAGAAAAAATTTGGTTGCAGTCTCAACCAAATCAAAGTTTGGTGAAGTGGAAGATGTTAAAAGAAAATTCTTAATCAAACTTTTTCCACCACCAAGATATTTAAATGTCAAGTCAACAATAACAACTTTCTTACAAGGACCAGATGAGTCTTTATATGAAGCACGAGAGAAATACAAATCTCTTCTCAGAATGTGTCCAAACCATAAATTTGATGATGTGATAGAACTTAATATGTTCTACAATGAACTTAGGTCAGAAATCAAAATGTTTTTGGATGCTTTTGCAGGAGGTTTTTACTATGACAAAGAATGTGATCGAAGCAAACAAAGTGAATTATCAGTAAAAATATTTTTTTTATATAAATCTTCCACATAAGTTAATTAAGAAAATTACTAATAGATTGTAACTTGTATAAGCAGGTTTTCTATGAACAACCCTCTTTATATCACTTGTATAGAATCTACGTTAAAATAATACTTATATTTTTAAGCAAGTCTTGTGAACAGAATTCAATCGGATATGCTGTGTTGGTACCGTTTCTCGTTAAACGTTTCAGTCAAAAATTTAACCCATAATAAAAGGAACAAGCTTAACTGAGGAAAAGTTACTCTGTATCATCATCTTTCAGATAGATTGGCATGAAATAGAGAAAATTCTGCAAAGAAAATTAAAATATTTTGGTGCTAAAGCAGCACTTACGACAACCCAGTAAATGGCAATTCTCAAGGCGATTTGGCCAATGCAGTTTTGAAGGTACTTCAGCCGAAGTTCATATGCCTTCCAAATACGCGAGTAAACTATATGAAATCTCAAGGCAACTTAATGTCTCACATTAAGACCTTGGTGAGAAACCATCGACGCTTTTATTTTACCCAATACATTTTATATCAAAAAGGAACCAAGCCATGTACAATCATGATGAGATTCTTAAGATTTTATGATTATAGAAGAGTAGAAGTAAGGCTAACAAATCATGATAAAAGTTCCTTACAAAGAACCTGGACTATCCTCCTTTAAATTTTAGCTTTGATAAACAACGATAAAATAATTAAACAAGATTGTCTCAGGATCCAAAATAAAAGATAATAATCAGCTGTTACTTTTGGAACTAATGGTTACCTTTATATGGTCCACCTATCAGCACTAGAAACTTGAAATAAGACGTTTGATACTTAAGAGTGCGACAAAATTATAATGGTGGATACGATCCAGTGGCACCTAGCGTTGCCCATGAATCGTGAAGAGATATACACAACTCGATACGGTTCTATTACTTGGTTTTCTTCTCCTTTTCGACCTGGGGTTTTCGGTATAATATTATCTGACTTAGGATGGTAAAATTTGTTGCGACACCAATTGCATAGCCCAAGAGAACTTCAAAAAAATTAAGAAAAAGTCACAATAATATGAAATAGTAAAGAAAGACATTTAAAATAACAATAGTCAATGAAAGATTTTGGTACGTATCAAGTCAAGGAGGGCGAAGACATTATTTTTGAAAGAAAGATATGTTTTATTTTAAATACAAAAAAAATGGAAACAATTCATAGGTGGCTTCAATATTAACAATGGAAACTGAGTCACCATTTTCTTGGTAGTATCAGGACTTCACGTCACAACAAGACAATACTTACACAAGTATATACAAGATTTAAAACATGGAATTTGAATCTACCGCTCCTTAAGGCTTAAGAAAAGCAAGTCTATAGAGTGCTCGAGTTCTCGAGAGCTCTACCCTTCTTATTCACTAGATCATCCAAGGGACCTATGAACTATATATCTTCATATGATGTATTATTACGATGTGCTATCATCCTTGGGAAAATCAACATATTGTCTTGCTTATAAAGAACCATACATCTTATTTGAAAATAACAGTGTCATATTTCTAAGAAAAAAAATTCCAATCCTAGCACTCCATTCAATGTAGTCTTTAGCTACAAACAGTAGTTTAGTTGTTTTTATCTCTTATTTTCAAAAGCAAAATTAACAGTATCAGATATGGAGGGGAAATACACACATGGGAGATGTTTTGGAACTATCTTTGAAAAAACACAATGTTGAAGTACTTGCTTTGATGTAGTAGACCACTTAATTCCAAATACTATCTTTTTCTATTGCGAACATCTAACCATAAAAACTACAACCGCTACCCTCAAAAACTACACCTTATTTTTTCTTCTTATTTTAAGATTTGTATAGAACATGCTCTAAGATTCTCAAAAGTAAAACAAATAAACACTACTTTTAGCACCAAAACACTAAGTTAACATTCATTGACAATGACAACAACAACAAAAGTCCAGATGACAAAAACAAATTAAGCATCAACTTACCACTGTTCGGTGCATTTTCTTGGATAGTTGTGAATACTCTAACTGCAACAAATAAAATAAATATATTAGTCTGTAAACACAAGGAAACTTAACAAAACTTTACCGAAATCATAATGGCTTACCCATTGAACCAGCAAAATTCATAAAAGAAGTTATGAAGCTGAGTTCGCCAGTACTTTTATTCTGCTCAAACATAGTAAGTTATCAATGAAGAATAAGGCTAGTGAAACAAAGAGTCAACATAATTCATCAAACGAAAAATTGTAGACAAAAAAAACACACACACAATAGGGAATGTAGAAGCATTATATGAAAAAATTCAGCATAACTACAACAGGGTTCAAGGCATCCTAGCCTCTCATTACACACAAGTCAAAAAAGCAACCAGTTCTCTTATAAACATAACCAATTACAGCATATACTCAGAAACAAAGTTTCTTTCAAGTATTTTAGTGTAAAGTAAGCCATCATGAAGTAGAGTGAAAGAACCCATTTATTCATTAATAAAGAGGACATAAGTAGATATTCTGACTGGAAAATCAAATATTGTATTGAGTGCAAGTACTTTAAAAAAAAAGTTTGTAAATCTAATGACAACAACTAGGCGTTTTTGTCCAATATAGCAGGAACATTGAATAGGCAATATGTTTTCAACTTACAGAAAAGTTCTGCCATATTTGTGGGATCCTGGCAAAGAGAAAAATTGCATGCTGGGATGCCTGGAAAAGATCATATCCACATCTCAATTCAAGAAAGATTAAGTGATGAGAGCCTAGTAACCAACAGTTATAAAATAAAGGCTAAAATACTCAACAGAAACAATTCTGCAAGAAATAAATAAAAAACCATCTTTCTGTATTCAGCTAACAACTAAAGCTTTAAGAATACTTCATTCATGAAACAGTATCAAAGCCTCCACAACCAAGTAGTCTAGAGTTTCAATCCATGTTATCCTCATTATTTTAACAAGAAAGTTTAATTTTAGCACCAGGTAGGTGGCTTGCACATTGTTCATGCTTCCAGCACAAAGGACTCTTGCATGAGGGGTCAAGAATGAAATAATAGAAAAAAGTTCATGCGTTTTCATCTAACAGCTTAAAATTTAGGTTTTGGATTTAGGGTTTTAGGTTAGTTGGTTCATGACATTCAATTAGAGCAAATTTTCGTCAAGCATAAGTAAATGTGTTTGCGTATAAAAACAGTGTGTACAACCTTAAGCTATGTATACCCAAAAGCAACTTTACAACAGCTGTACAACAAATAAACAACTATTTTAACATCCCCTCAAGTTGGAGCACATAAATTGTATGCACCAAGCTTTTAGAACATAGAAACTGAATTCTAGACCCTCTAAAAGGCTTGGTTAGAATGTCTACAAGCTGGTAATTGGAGCTAATATTTTAAGTTTCTTAAACAACAACTATTAGTTACCATAACACAATCAATTTCTATGTTTGGTTCCCCCATAAAACACTAGATTGCAGGCAATATGAAAGGCCACTTGATTATCACAGTACAACTTCATCTTCTCAACTTCACAAAACTTCAACTCTTGAAATAGTTTCTTAATCCACACAAGTTCACATGTGGCCAAGACCATAGATTTATAGTCAACTTCTACACTACATCGGGTAACAACAATCTGTTTCTTGCTCTAGCAAAAGATAATATTCCCTCCAATGAATATATAATACATTGTGATGGATATCTTCTGCCAAGACCATAGATTTATATTCAACTTCTACACTAGATCGGATAACAACAATCTGTTTCTTGCTCTAGCAAAAGATAATATTCCCTCCAATGAATATATAATACATTGTGATGGATATCTTCTGCCAAGACCATAGATTTATATTCAACTTCTACACTAGATCGGATAACAACAATTTGTTTCTTGCTCTAGCAAAAGATAATACTCCCTGTAATGAATATATAATACATTGTGATGGATCTTCTGTCAATGGACCAATCAGCCCAATTTGTATCATAATAACCTAAGATTTAAGTATTTCTATTGTCCTCATAAAACAATCCCTGTCCTAGAGCCTTTTGAAATATCTATGAATGCAAACGTGAGGATTTTACATACACCAAATATTTGCTCTAAAAATGACTCAATAAGTGTTTTCTGAGTTTATAAATGAAAAAATTAATCAATTATATTTAACAATAATAGATTATTTCATTCAGTTAGATCAAAATCCATTTAAAAAGAAGCCTCTCCTTCAATTTTAAATACAGATATCATTTTGCAATACTTTCAGACTTTGAAAGCATTTTGTGAGGAAGTTTCCCAGAGTAATTTTGTAAAAATTCTTTTTGATTTTCTCCTGATTCAACAAGGGAGATTGTTCAAACTATAGGTCAATTTTCTGTGTAATCAATCACAATACAGGTGATATGATAGGCAATGGAAGGAATCAAGAAACCTATCATGATATCTTTTACTTTTCTTGTTATTTGAATCAAATTTCGTGCACTAGTGCTTGGTGTGTTGGTATATAGGTAATTGATTGTATTCATTGCCTTGTAAATCTTCTTAAAGAGTGTTTCAAGGAGTGATTGATTTTTGTAATGGTCTAGTTCCATAGGTTTTTCTTGTAATTAGACATTTCCAAGATTTTAGTGGAAAATCCAGCTAATGTTGTTGGGATTAACTAGATGTAGATTTGAAAAGAATCAAACCAGTATAAAAATCTTTGTGATTCTTTAATACTTTCTTTTGTTGTTTTTAAATTTCTGGTGTTCTTAAAATCTATTCATCTCTACATAGTCATCATTATTAAGAGGTTTCAAGATTAAAGTTTTTCTGAATTAAAATTTCATTTTCTCAATCAATACACCCCCCATTGACTGTGATTGAGCCACTCTTTGTTTTACCGGTAGCATCAATTTCACCATGAGTATACGATGAAGGTTGATTTCCCCTTTAATTGGAGCTAGAAAGAGGTAGAATTATCACTAAACTGGAGGACTGAATAAAGATAACATGTTGAATGAAAGCAACAACTTCCATGGAGGGCGTGAAAAATGGCATGTCTTCAGAAAAAGGTAACATCAATAGACATAATACCTTTTGATAGTTAGAAAATAACATTTGTATCCTTTTTTAAGACAAAACTACCCAAAAAATACATTTCATAATCTTTGAAAAAATTGTCTAAACCTAGAGAGACATTATGAACAAAAAAGTATAGAAAAACACCGGAGGAGAGAGACAAAAGGATGTTTGGAAAAATAATGGAGTGGGGAATTTGATTTTGAAGAGAGGAAAAGGGCATTCTCTTTATTAAAAAAAAAATAGACAATGAGGACGACATCTCCCCGGTGATACTAGAAAATTTGTATTCAGCATTAGGGAGCATGCAATTTCAATGAAAAATGCATGCTGCTGAAACTCTTGGAACTAAGGAAGATTGACTTGATTGTCGAATTTTTTGTACTTATACATCAAATATTCTTGGTACTCCTCATTAGAAAACATGGAATCTAAATTTTTTGGATGACTTATTCTCTTGCTGTATATAAATTAAGGACATCCACAACAAGCACCACATCCTTGGTCGCAATGACCACCCGTCTTCCACAGAGTGATACCATTGCTGAAGTTTCAAACTTTCACCATAGTAGGCACACAAAATAGTCAAGTGATCAGGTTTTCTAAAAGGAATTTGATCACTAACTACAATTTGATCAAATACATGATCAAAATTTGAATGTGAACTTCACAAAATTAGAACTGCGTATAACTTTTTCAAGAATTTTGTTAATCTACAGCAATGAGTCCGCCACAACAAATCTATTTATTCATTTCTTCTACTGTAACTCGAACTTTTGCTACATGCGACACCATATCATGGTTGGTGTATTTGAGGAGACTACCTTTCTGATGCATCAAAGAGATGATGAATATCATAGAAAAAACATCTTCGGGCTTTTTCAAAAAGAACAGGTCCTGAAGGACCTGAGTATCTCTAGAACATTGGACAACACATAGTTAAAAGTCAACGTTTTGCCACTGATATCTATTATTTTTAGTGGGAATATCACTGACCACCTTCTCCAAATGGTCATGGTATTCTTGACCATGGAATCACAACTCCATTGAAGGTAGACCAAACCAAGTAATTTTTCCAGTTGAGTTTTGCAATTGAATTGATAGGGATACCAGAAAAGAAAATAACATAACCTCAAGAGGCCATTTCAAAGATAGAGCACATGGTATAAAGGTCATAACGAAGATGCGAGGTAGAAGAGGTCAGGCCAAATGTATTCAACATCATCAAGTTCGTCGAAATGATGAACCAAGGGTAGAAACATGCCTAGAAGATGCTGACAAAGTTGATGGAAGTGGTCTGACAGGATTTCATCGGGCAGCTGAGATGCACAGACACAATAGCTCTTTGGAGAAGAATTGTGCATGGAGGACGTGACTAAGTATTAGGCGTGCAACTTCTTGGTTTGAGTTGCAATGCTGTCCCTAAGATTGTCAGAGTAAAATACATTGGTCGAGGTAGTGGACGATTGGACGCAGTGGATAGCAGCCAAACAAGACAATGCAGGATCTTACCCGCTTTTATACTAACTTGAATATAGAGGATGGCCACAAAAATCAATGTTTTGTCTCAGCTAATGTGTGTGCGTGTGTACGAAAACGGTCAAAGATAAAGCTTCCGCCTACGACTCTTAACCTTAACCTAGGTGCACCGCAAAGCCACTTTCTAAAATTCGTAAAACAACATAATTAACAACTATTTTAGCAAACAAAAAGTTGTCACTCACATACAGAGCTTCAAAGAGGAAAGGATCGATTTGACCAGCAAAGATAGTGGGTGCTACAGCACAATATCTGAAAACCAATGCATCAAGGAAATGATTTGAGAATATCTAATTGTACCACATAACACAAGAATAAAGACCTAGTTCTTCATCAAGCATGTAGGATACAGCAATGCCCGGATGCATGTTATTGTACTCAAAGGTCGAGAGTAATAGTAGATTACAGCAACCAATATTATAGCTGTTACAAAAAATATAGAGGAAGATGCGGTTAGATAACTTGAAGAAAATAGAAAACAACATAGCAATACCCAGCAAAAGATAGATCAGTACAACCCGTATGATATGAAGTCTATGATACCTGTGCAAGTACTAATTTCGGAACACAATATATTAGTGTGTAGAATTAGACAAAATCATGAACAAAATGATGTAGGACGAAAAATTCTAGATAGGATTCTACAAAGCAATAAAGAAAGTTTTAAGAAAGATTCAAATATAATCAATGGACGGGCTCTTCTAGTGTAACAAACTAAGAAAGAAAAAGTTCAAAATGATTTTGTATTTAATATTTAAGGAAAATATATTCAGACAAAGGCAAGTTTAGATCAAAGACTTTCACATTATGTGATCATTCAGTTTACATCCAATAGGAATTTCAAATTACAATAATTAAAATATAACTTCCTAAGGACAACTAGCAAAAAGCCAATTCCCAAAATGTGATCCTTGGCACTAAAATAAAATATCTAGGGATACAGCCACAACCCAGCTACTAATTATTTTCTTTCCTACCGGCCCTGCATCACAAAATAAGGGAAGATAGCATATTTTTGAAACTAACAAGATGGTTTTGTTTATCCCAGGACCTGTTAGACCCAAATAGAGAAACATGTGAAAGTGCTTATGTATGAGTATGATATGATGCAAGCAGGGAGTAGGGACTAAAAGAAATCTGTTTGACAAAAGCAAACTCAATGGTGTAGTATGCTATGGACATCAGTTATTTAACTTTAACCTGCCAACATTATAAGATAATAATTAATAAACAATATCACAATTCAGTCTATACGTTGGCAATTGAACTTAAGAAATAAAGTGACTGAAATCTGAATATATTACCAATATAATCTAGTTTATAAGACAGAACTGGTACAAACACCAACAAATCCAGCCCTAATCTCATGACCACTCAAAAGAGCATGATATAATATAATCATTGAATGGAAGTACGATGAAGAAAGCAAACGCTAAATAACAAACACACAATCTGATTAGTTATTGATTATATTAAAAGAAAAGCTATAAAAATACTATTTTGATTACTTCTGACTGAAATATATTGAAAATCACAAATTTTAATGGGTTTCCTCTTATAAAATTTATCTCTGATTTTGTAATTTTCAATAAATTTCAACCAGTGGTGAAGTGTTCGTTGGAAAGTGCGTGCTGCTAGCTAGCATCTCGTATGTTTTAATGACAAACTCTAAACAACATTGCATAAACCTAAACACACCATAATCTCGCCGAATTCACACAAGGCAACTTCACTCTATGTATCAGTTCTGCACAAAGAATGAACAGATACCAAAAATTAAGCTAAAACTGCTGGCACACCTTGGATCAAAAGAAACAGCAACTCTCCGTAAGCCGAGAACGAAAGGCCTTTGTGGAGACAGTAAGCCAACGCGATGGTGTATCCGATAACTTCGAGCTCAAAGGAGATCATGCTAAGGCCTCTCACACTCTTATGCTTCAGAATTTTCATAATCTGAACATTAACACCATAATAGCATCACGAACACAGTGCTTCCGAATTGAAAATCCTCGTTAAATTACTATAAGCTAAAAAGGTTAAACACGCTTAGAACAACATCTATCGAGCAAAACCCTAACCCTGACACAACCGGAGTAGTAGTATTTAGTATCAAAAAACGGAACAGATGAAACGAACAAACAGAATAACGAAACGGTTAACGATTAGTGCCTGGGGGAGCTTGACGGTTGTGGAGGCGGCGACGATGGCGTAACCGAGGAGTTTGGAAATGAGAGGGAGCAAACAATCCTTCTCCGGGAAGTGGCCATGGCGGAGCGATCCCACGGCGCAGCTAAGATCAATCCCCAGATATTCCATAGCTCTCCACCTGTGAGATCTGGAGAAAACGCTTCTTTCACCTAACAAATTTCTTTGACTGAATTAATTGTAAACTCAAACTATACTATCTGAATTTTCAGTGTCAACGAAGAAGAAATGTATTCCTTCTTTTTGTTTCTCAGTATTCTTTTGCCATTTTTATTTTCTTTTACCTTTGTTTTGAACTATCTTAAAATCAGGTCTTATCAGGTGTTCTTTTATTATTATTTTAGTTTCAGGATTTTAAAAATTCTGTATATTTCATTAATATTTTGTAATATAACTTTAGCTACTTAAATTATTTTACACTATATATAATTTAAGAATTTTTTAAAGGGGAGAAGGACGAAAGTGAAAATTCCATCAGACTTCAAATTGAATATTTCAATTTCAATTTACAGCAGTGCAGTTTGTTATGCAGAGAAAAGAAAATGCACAAAAAAAAACACTTTTTAAATAAATTTTAATTAAAAAACTTTGTGAAGCTTAATTTGATGGAAATCAATACTTTGTACATCTAAAAAAAACTGTTTTCGATAAAATCAGTTGAATTTAATTTTATATTATATATCTGTATTTTTTACATTACTCTTAATAATATTTGACAATTTTATTTATGACATTAAGCAAGTAATAAATCGCAGTTGACAAAAATAAGTTAGATGGATTTTGATTTTGACATGTTAACATTAGGTTGAGTTATCTAGCACAGGTTTAGCATAATTTAAAATTCCCTATTCATCCTACTAAATTGTAATGTTAATATATATATATATATATATATATATATATATATATATATATATATATATATATATATATATATATATATAAAAGTTAGTTTGTTACGTGAATTCCTTCTTATAGTCATGAATTTTGCACCAATTTCTTCCTTTATGCATGTTATTATGTTACTTACAATGGTTGAGAGTACTGCATAAAACTTAACAAAGATAAGATTTTCAGTGTATATAATTTTCATAACACCAATGAAAACCTTTTGTCATTATGTCTCCATCATAATAAAATAATTATTTATATGATTCCCATCGCATAAAATTACAGGATTATTAACTATTTATTTAAACAACGTAGTACAAAAATAGTTATTTTATTTTAATTATGGTAAACCACTTTTAATATTTTATACATATAATATAAACCATGTAATATGGTGATCTAAGGTATCAGTTGTAAAAGTTATAAAAGATTTAGAGAAAATGCAGAGAATTTTGTTAAAATTATTATAAAATAAATACTAAATAATTAATATTGTAATTTACATACAATATAATTTAGAATTTCAATATGTATTATAGTTTAAAATAATCTTTATCAAACATAAACGCAGATTCATTAGGTGAAGTAAGATAGGATACATTCAATATATTACCTACTCCTATCTAAGATGTAAAAATGGGTTTTAACCCGTGAGCCAACCTGGCTCATCACGGGTTCGAGTCGGGTTGGGTTGAAAAAAATTCACTTTTTTAAAAAGTGGGTCAAATTCAACCCGGCTCATTTAATTCACAGGTTAAACGGGTTCAAGTCGGGTTGAATGTGGATTGGCCCACTTAACCCACCAATATTTTTTTACAATTTTTTTTATTTTTTTAATAATTATTTAGTACTCCTATTATATTTGTTCACAATTTCATATTTTTAAATGCTATAATGTTGCTTAATTATATTTGAATAATTTGAATGTTTAATTAATTTGATTGTCAAGTTGTATATGTTGATACTTTAATCTTTAACTATAATCTTTATAGTAAATTACTCAAGTAACCGTCTTATAAACAATTTTCTCTAAATTAGCATGAAAAAAAAATATAATTTATTTATTTATATTTTGTTGAATAGCATGACAGAAAAATTGTAATATTAGTCATGCTTTCTTAGACTATATGGATACTTTCTTGAAAATAATTCTTCATATATTGGTGGTGAGCATGATTCAAACATTGGTTTTTGATTTTACTATTATTGTCATCTCATGGGTTACTTAAAAATTTATTTAAATATTTGAATACTAAAAAATAAATAAATAATTTTTTTTAGGTGGGTTGGTGAGCCAACCCACTTAACCCACCAACCCGTGGTGGGTTGAGCCGGGTTACAAAATTTCTGACTCACCATAAAGTGAGCCAGGTTAGGTTCACTCCTATCTATTTTGTCACCAGGATTTTGACCATAAATATTTTAGAGGTAAAAATAATATACTCCAAATTATATGTTTCAAAAAGTTAATATGAAAGTTATTTCCTACATTATGATTTTTTAATCTTAAGAAATAGTTTCTCTAATTCAGATATTGGATCATTAACATGATACTTTTTTTAGTATTTTATATTTTTAGAAAAATGAATATATTCTTTTATTCATTAGTATACATATATTTTAATTTAAAAAAAATTAAGAATAAAAAATGATTTATCAAAATCTAATAAAAAAAATTGAAAAACGTAGATACTAAAACAAATCTACAATAATCAAATCACAATTAAAAAACGGTCATGACAAAATATATTATACATAATTTTTCCTTATATATACAAAAAAAATTCATGAAATGGTGAAAAAATACTAATCTTTAACTAATGTTTTATTATAAATGAAACAAAATAGAGTTATGTCTTTTATCTTCATAGAAGAGAACATATGAGAAATATACGAAAACCGATAATAAAAAGAATAAATTTGGTTTGTATATAGCATTTTATTTTTCTTCAAAAATAAAATAAAATATGTAAGAGTGAAAAATAAATATAGTATGTGAAAGACAATGAAAGAGAACATAAAAAATATTTTAATAAATTTATTTATACTTTATTTTATTTTATTATTTATTAATATTATATACTATATTTTATGAAAGAAATAAAAGTCTACCAAATTTAATTTTCATTAATATTAATATAATATGTACTACATAAATTTTTTAAAAATAATAATAATAATAAAAGAGGTTGGGAGGTCATGGTCCCTAAGACAATACTAAGATTCAACTCTTTTTGTCACTACTAAATATTGGTGATATAATATTAGCATGCAATATCTTTCAATATTTAAAAAGAAATGAATTTGAAATAAAAATAAGAAATTCAAATTTTGAAGAAATTATATTAGATAAACATATATGTTTTACATAACTAAAAGCAAAATTTACTCATTTATAAACTTTAGAAACATAATTAAAAACGTATTTAAGTTTTAAAATCTTGTAAATCAATTTCTATTTTAAATATCTAATTATTTGATAATATTAGGTAAACGAAAAAAAAAAGGTATTTCAATGAATTAATTGTAACCCTTATAAATTTGAGAGATGAAATTTGAAAAAGAAAAATATCAAAATTGCAGATTATTTTTAATAAATAAAATATGTAAACATTAAATTGGAATTAGGCATGACAACTACATGGGTCAAAAATATGTATTGATTCACCCTTTTGTTCAAAATCTAATTCACCATCATTAGTAATTCATAATGGATACTTTTGGGGAGAATTCCTGCGAACTACAAGATAGAGTCTAATACCAATTTTAGGATAAAGATAACAAATATTTGAGTCTTCTTTCTTATGTTTTTCAACTTTGATGTGAGATTTTAACTTATGCTTGAATTTCTAGTTCCAAGGTTGGTTTTTCTTCTTCTTTAGATTGCTTAAGATCTCAATTTACTGATCAACATTCAAAGGAAGTTAAGGTTCTCTTCTGCACAATAAGGCTAAATATAAATTCAGTGCAGATACAACATGCTGCTACTTCATTCCATATTTTCTTGTGCACGTTACATCTCACCTTTCTTTATGAAAAGACATTGTTGATGTTGTCTTAACACCTCGCGACCAAGTTGTTGGTTGGATGGTAGGTTTACCTTAGCAGTTGCAAAATGGTAACAGCCAAGCTATAGTTGAAAAAATGACAAAAGAAAATGTTCTCCTACAGACATTAACAAGTCTCATGAAGAGTTTCCCATTTCTGTCGTACTAATATAATAGATTATGATTAATGTCCTGTAAAGATATGGTCGGAAATTCATTCTTCAAAAAGAACAATTTTGTTTAATACATATTTATTTTTAGAGAGATTAATCTTTAGTTTTCAGGGGAAAGATAACTTGACTTACTAAAGAAAGTCAAATTTAAATTATTAGGTAACTTATGATTCAGAAGGTATCACAGTTTTAAGGAAAATTCGTCTCAGAATGAATGGAGAGGTGACCAAAGAATTTCATGGAGTGTAAGAAATTGATGCAAGGAAAAATTTCAACTTACCCGGATTGGATTGCATTTTGGTAGGTGAAGCTGGACCTTGTGTAAGAACTGTCCCTATAAGGTGTAGAAAACGAAATAAAAGAGAGTGATAGATTGAAGTCCGCATCAAGCAGCTGTATAAAGAGACAATCAGTATTTGCCCTTGGTCCCCAACACTACATTTTTCTCCTCAAATTTATTGCTATAATGTACAGTTTTGTTAAAAGTGTATTTGAGTTGCTTCATCACCAAGCACCTTAAAACATTTATTGATCAGATAAGTATGCTACCCTTACGTTTCAGTATATAAAGGTTTGGTAAATTTTGTGTCAATTGCCTTGATTGTTGAAGTTCCATGACCAACATGCAGTGTAAATCCAATGGTTGTTATCCTAATCAAACTTCATATTACTGTTTTCTCAAACTGTATATACCATCAAATCAACGATTTACTTCCATCAACTATAATATCCTCTCACAGCAAAAAGCAGCTAAACTAAGCAGAATGCAACAAAGCAGCACATGAATCCGGTGTATTCCAACATGTAAGGAAATAAGATAAGATAGCATAACATGTGAATATGGGACAAATGCAAATATAACTTCAATGTAGCATAATTTACAGAACTTGGAAACTAACAGCAATGAAATATGTTCGCCATTTGGAGTTTAAATACAAATACAAGAGCATCATAAATAATATGGCCCTATGTACACAGCCAATGTTCGACTGAAATTTGATGAGGATAATAAGTCTGTTTGTGTATCATAATAAAATGATACAAATTTGCATGTTACGTGCAATATTAAGTGAAAGTAAAGTAGAAGTGTATCAGTTAGTGTTTCCATCCTCTTCTTCCTTTTACTTCATCACTGGCTCCTTCTGCACGTATGCATTCCCCTTCACAGCTTAAGCATTGTTGAAGGACCCATGGGGTTTGGCTGGAGTACGCCTCAATGCCTTCACTCCAAATGGGTTGTTCTCGCTCTGTCATTCACAGAAAATTCAGATAAGTATACACATGATACAATAATGAAGTATCAAACACCAAAATCCAAGATAGAATTAAATGCAAATGCTTAGTTCAACCTCAAAATTTAGTTCAAAATGCAAGCATGAAAAACATTAGAAGGTCATGTCATGGTCATGGTCATGGTCATACCCTGAGACAAGTTCCAGCTCTGGTGTTGCAGATGGGATAGTCATGGGGGCAGCAACTGTAGTGGTCATCACAGCAGGTAGCACCTTCAAGAGGACAGCAACCCCACTCAAAACAAGCGTTTCCAAACTCGAAAATGCAGCAACAAGTTGCGCTATCTGAACAGCTGTAGTAATTATCACAAACATTTGGTGGCTTCACGGGTGAAGGGGGTGAGGGTCCAGGATTGGGTGGGTTTGCACCATTCTTAACGGGATAAGATGGCTCGATCGCAATTCCACACTTTCCTGATCTGCTGTTACCCAGATTTCTTTCCATTCTGATGTACCCTTCCTCTCCCCAATCAGCACCCCATGAATTCCTCACAATCCAATAATCATGACCGTTGTCTGTACCATACCCAACAGCCACAACACCATGATCCAGTGCTGTTCCACATCTTCCAGAGAACACACCCTGACAAATATGAAATATACTGAGTAAAAACCTATTTTGTTTAAAATCCAATTCCACTTCTTCTATGCAATAGGCACACTTTCTTTTCCCAGATCATGGATAAAATCAAATTAGAAACTTACAGATGAATAAAGTTGAAATTCCCTTCCTCCTCCTTCAATAGCAACGCTCACAGGCTGATTTGCAACGGCCTTTTTCAATGCTGACTCATCATAGGCTTTAACATCTTCATAAGAATCAATAGTAACAACTTTGGCATTTTTCTGCATATTAGCAAAATAACCAAACAAAACAAAAGAACATAAGAATTTGATTGATAACTATATTTTAGAAGCAATTGTTTTCTTAAAAAAACAGGACCAAGTTACTAACCCTGTTCTGGTCACATGTACCATCTACAGCACGGTAAGGGTAATCCTCCTCGGAATCAATGCCTCCATTGTTGATGATGAACTCAAATGCATAGTCCATAAGTCCTCCATTGCATCCCATGTTATATCCTGTATCACAATCCACCAATTCTTGTTCTGATAATGAAATCAGTTCGCCGGTGACTATCTTATTGATTCCTTCAACAGCACCAATTGCTGAGAATGACCAACAGCTCCCTACATTAAACAAAAAAAAAACAGTCATTCAACAAATCTCAAACTAACATTAAAAAATCACAGGTTGTTAAGACAAAGATCACCGCAAGAAACTCATTTGTCACACTGAAGCACTCTCCTGCTCCTTGCTCTGTTATAATTCATGCTTCACTTCATCCTAGGCTAAAGTAACTTTCTTTAAATTATTATTTTTACCTGTTTAGTTTAGTCAGGTAATATTCATTTTTCTTGGACCACAAAAGGTAAAAAAAAAATGGTATGATGCACAAAGACAAAGAACTGTAATAGTGATTGGTAGGTTGTAAGTATTCATGGGTCCTGAGGAATCTCTGTAAGGTTCATTGGCACCGACCTTTTTATCACATCAAGGTATTATCAGAAATCACGGGCCATCGTGCTACTTTTGTAATCCTGATCCAATTACGTAATAATGGGGACAAAAGGGTTGGGTAGGTGGGTCTCAATTAAAACCTTGAATTGAGGTTTCAAACGTAAGAAATATTGAATGAATTTATCCGTTAGATGTTTTCATTCCCTATATTAATCAATAAATCAGGTGGATGTTCAAGCAACTGCAAAGCAGTCAATCAAATATGACCACACAAAAATATCAACAATTAGTTAAAGAGAAAGCGAAAAAATCGTAACTTTTATCATTTTTCAACATAAAGAAATAGGAGCTATTATTTTTGGTCACCCTAGATATTTTCTACAAACAGGTAGAGGATCAAACAATAAATCGTATGCACACATTCAAAATTACAAACAATCATTGATACAAAAAAAAAAAAAAAAAAAAAAATAA
>Ga0209589_1004835_pt1 | contig 23097 bp, 6 predicted proteins | sample CowpeawhiteBW_FD_187525 | JGI IMG/M metagenome (GOLD analysis project Ga0209589, IMG submission 187525) | Root nodule microbial communities of legume samples collected from California USA - Cow pea white BW (SPAdes) (version 2) | ecosystem: Host-associated > Plants > Roots > Nodule | place: USA...
AAAAAAATAAAAAAATATATATATATATATATATATATATATATATATATATATATATATATATATATAACGATCTTATATTATGAGTTATATATTCTCGATAATAAATAAAAGGTTAAATATCAATACAAGAAAATTTTTAATTAAAAATTAATTTTAAAAATCAAAATAGTTACTCAACCGATTTACAAAATTAAAAATTATTTGTTACTAAAATAGTTACAATTATAAATAAAAGGTTATAATTAGTCATTAATTAATTAAAAATTAATTTAGAAACTAAGTCATTTTAATAATCAAAACTTAGATAGCTAATTTTTAGTAACTAATTTTCTTTGGTAATCAAAACCATGGTATCTAATTTTAAAGATCAATTTGCTGACCAACTATCATTTTTTACTAATAATAGTGAGTATTTTAGTAACCAATAAGTTAGTTTTGTAAATTAATATCTAAATTTATTATTATCGTTACTAATCATTATTGGTCACTATTTAAAAGTTTTCTTGTGGTGTATGTTTTAATCCTTAAACTTTGATGTGAAATTGACATTTAAGTCTCAAACTTTGATACAGTTTGTTTTCAAACTTTGATATAGTTTGGTCTCAAAATTTAAAAATAAATAAATATAATTTTCTTAAATCAACTTAGTTAAAATTTTATGAGCTACTTACATTATTTGATACGTTTCAACTTTAACACGTTTCAACTTGAATGTAAGCTTGAAACACAGTTTAATACATAAAAAAATGTTGTTAAATTAAAAAGATTATATTTATTCAATTTTAAATTTACAATAAAAATATATAAAAGTTTAGGACATGAAAAATTCAATTTTACGTCCAAATTGAAGAACTACAAATATATTTAACAGAAAAATAAATTTTATTTACATAAAAATTAAATATTAAAATTATGTTTAATTTTAATTATCTAAAAGGTATAAATACACATTTGGTACCCAAACTTTTTCGGAAAGTTCAATGTGGTACCCGAACTTTAGGAATGTTCAATTTGGTACCCCAATTTTCTAAAGAGGTTCAATTTGGTCCTCTCCGTTAAGTTGAACTTTAGTAAATAAGTTTAATTACAACTTATATATAAACTCCAACTTAACGGAGATGACCAAATTGAACCTCTTTAGAAAATTGGGGTACCAAATTGAACATTCCTAAAGTTCGGGTACCACATTGAACTTTCCGAAAAAATTTGAGTACCAAATGTGTATTTATACCTATCTAAAATTATTAATGAAGATTACGACTTAGGCACTCTCATACTTTTAAAAATAATCACTATCGTATCTTCCTTTAACCCTTAGTCTAGTCCACACAAATCTAATTATAATATGTTGTTTGTTCTTTTATAAAAAAGCACTTGGAGATTCTCGTCCTAATTGTATAATTAAATATACTATTTAACATTGACGGTCCCATTTCATTAGTGTTTTGTAAAAAGGTAGAAGACAAATTATGAGGGAAAAGTAGATTGCTTCTGCTTTTACAAGCAAAAGGAGGAATTTGGTTTCAGAAAATTGGCTACTTTAGTCTCATTAATTAACAATGTAATATTAATTGTTATATCTATTTCATTTTTATATAATATTGTCCAATGAAACGTGCGCAGCACCAAATGATTTTGCAACATTCCATCTACTAGTTGTTGGTGTGTGACTAAAATATATACATGTTTTGGGGCCCAAAGATGAAAATTTTTTTCTTCCTCTATAGCGAAAGATACTAATTACTCTTTGGTTCAATGGTGCTCTTTCACGGTTGTGAAATGGCCAACCAAACACTATTTATTATTTACGATCAAAATTTCAGCACTTGGACCAACCAAAATTTAAAATGAAAGTTCAGTCGGCGTTAGTTCCGGGATATATATATATATATATATATATATATATATATATATATATATATATATATATATATATATATATATATATATATATAATTACACTTGAAAAATTTGCCTATGACTATGATATATTTTGGAAAAGATAAAAGTTAATCTGAAGTTTTAATAAGTTAATTTTCTAAATTTAATATAATCAAGTATAATTATGCTTAAACATTGTTATTACACAAATTGAGAAAAGAACGTCCAATTTTAAATAGTTCAGTTCTTGTATTTTTATTTTTTTTTGTTTTTAGTGATTTTAAATGGAAGAATGATATTTTGACCAACTTTTTTTGATCCATTTTTAACTCATCACTCTCATCACCCTTTATTTATCTATTTTGATTTTATTTTTAGTGGTGTGACATGATAATCTAAGGGTGATTAGAATGGTAGGTTAAAAATGAGTCAAAATATCATTATCCTTTTAAATGATTGTCATTTTTTACCAGATTAAGATTGTGTTTGGATTAAGGGATAGATGGTGTGATTTGAACAGATTTAAGATGAAAGTTTATGTATGATGTGATGGGTATGATAAATTAAAAAAATGTTTTAATAGATAAATTTAGATGATTACCATTTTACCCTTAAAGATAAAGATAATATCAATTTAAATATAAATAATAAAAATGAAATTAAAATTTTTATTTAAAACTATAACAATATAATTTATAATAATAATAATAATTATTATTATTATTATTACAACTTTTTGTTTTTATGAGAATTAAAGAAACATATTAGTTTTTGAAATGTACAATATTGAAAATATTTCATGTCTATGATTTATTCCAAAAAGTTCTTTCCTCGCTGCCGCATGCAACTATTAGAGGGTATGTTAGTCAAATATTAAAAATGAACAATACATTCACTCATTTCTCTTTAAAACTTCAAGATGAATCCTTACCTCCATCCCTTTATGCCCACTCTCATGTATATTGTTCTAAATCACCAGAAACAAACATTCTTAATGAATGGATATCCATCCTCATCAATAGTTTAAGCCCCTAAAACAAACACTACCTAGAAGGTGGATATCACACAATTGAGTAAATATATGTTATATAAAAAAGATTTTTGTTTTTATGTATATATTTTGTTTTCATTTTTGTGGGTCACATTTTTTAAATTAAATTAATTATTTTATCAATTTTATTTTTTAAATAGCATTTTTAAATTTAAATAATAATTTATAATAAAATATTTATCTACATATAAACATATACAATTATTTATAGTTATTTTTATAATTATAATAGTAATTTTGTTAACTTTTGTTACCATAATAAGAAAAGTTGAACACTTATATATGTGTGGTCATGTGTTTTCCATGCTGAGTAATAAATGTTAATAAAATGTATTTGTAAAACTTTCTAATATGTCAACCGATTTATAGTACTGTATTAAATCTTCTGTGTATAAAAGCATTAGCGTGGTTGTCTAATAAATAATTATTGCTTAATTTATTTAGTTAAATATGTAGAATTAGTACGTAATCTAAGTTATTCAAATCTCAGTTCAATTATGTAAATCCGAGTTCATCTAAACTTTAAATTATTACAAACATAATTATGTTTTTTTGAAAGTTGGATTTGATAAAAAATATTTTAAGAAAATCTTTGAAAGATATTAGATTTGTACAATGCAACAAATCATGGAGACTCCTTCCAACTGCAAACTTTTAAAAACCTAACAATTGCGTCTCAAAAGAAATAGATTGACTCGTTTGTTTCATTATCTTATTCCATAAAAAGAATACATAGAAGCTTGTGTAGATTTTCTAATTGTAGAAGCAAAGTATGCACAATAAAGAAAAGGAGACAAGTTTCATGGCATATGGGTTTGATTTAAACACCAAGTAGCTTAATTAAAAAGATAATCACAAGATAATGAGAGTGAAGTGAAGAAATGAAGTGATCATTTTCATAAAATGTCAGAAGTGGGTTTCACTTTGTTTTCATCCCAAAAGTGAAGTATTGCTTGGATTCATCACTTTCCTTTTGTTTGATGCCACTTAGGTCATTTAGGTGTGTTAGGTTCAAAGTCCATCACTTCCATTCTCATTTTTTCACACCTATTATCACCCAAACAACCAACTTCTCTTTCTCCATCAATTTTTTTTTTCTTTTTAAAAGAAATAGACAAATTATCAGAATGTTTAATGATAATGCAATTTTCTTACAAACTTTATGACATATATTAGTCTAAATATTTTTAATTAATGGACCACTTTCTCATCAGAATAATTTAATTCAAACGAATATGACAGATCAAAATAAAAACTTCAGACTTTGTCTGCTGCAAGTAACCGTACAATGTTACTTCTCTGTATTATATATGATTATAATATAAAGTGTGAATATTATTAATTTTATTATTGTTTATTTGATTCACATTATAAATATGTGCATGTGTTTAGGTTGAACCTATTTACTCTTCTTTCCAACCAGGGAGGAGGGCAATCAAGTGGTTATTAAATAATCATAAGTCTGACTGTACGGTCAATGATGGACCACGTGTCCAGCTTAATATGGGGCCTGCCACATTTGACCCTTCCAACCAAACTTCCTAATTCCAAACACTTTCTTCAATGATCATAAATACATGTTTTTTAAACCTCCGTAATTAGATACATCTGTGTTCAAACTAGATAATATAATAAATGTTGCATTTTTTAAATATTTTTTTTTATATAACTGAATGTTCAGAATTTAAATTCAAAACAGCTTATTAAAATTAAAATATATGCACAAAAGCAGGTAAGGAAAGTAAAGAGAAGAAAAGAAAAGAAAAGCTTTTTTTTTTTCAGGTCAAAGGAAGAAAAATTGCAAACAATTAGTAATTTATTTAATGTGCTGTTCATCATTTGGCGCTTTTTTTAGTGCAAATTCTATTGATATTAAAATTATTTTTAGTGCAAATTCTATTGATATTAAAATTATTTTTAGCGGCGACTTCGCCGCCGTTTTTCTCTTTCTCCCTCTGTCTGTTTGTTTCTGCACTTTTTATTTTTGCTGTTCAGAAACCGTGTTTGCGACTCTTTTACACATAACACATTCTTTTCTCTTGTTTTTGTTTTTGGAATCTGGTTCAGGATCTTGTACCCTCTTTGATTCCTTCTCACTTCTGGGTTTCTCTTTTTGTCTTCAGCAACGCTCCCACCCAAAACGTAACTAAGTGTCATCGCTTCAGTTCAGTTTTTTTTTTTTTTTCTAGTGTGTGAATTGGTGAGTGGAGGCGTCATATTTTCCCAGAACATGTTCCCGTTTTCTTTTCTGGCTACTTTTTGCTGTCAGTGTTTTGATCTGTCATCTTATGTTTCTTCAAAGTGTGTTTTTGTGTCTGATAGTGGCTGCTTAACTGGGTATATGTATGCATGTTTTTTCATTTTTTTTTAATTTGCGTTATTCTGTTGCTGCTAAAGAGAGGAAAAAAAAAGAGGCTTTGTGGGGTGAATGAAAGAAGAGTAAAAATGAAAAGGGTGCCATGCTTATGTGAATCTGGGTTGAGATTTCAATGGTGGTTTGGAACTTGTTGCGTGATTTTGATTTTGTTCTCATTTTCCTGATTTCTGTTCCTTGTTAGATTTGATTGATAGAAAAAAGTGGATAAAGTTTCAGGATTTATGCATTTCAGATTGGTATAGAGGAGAAGATTAGGATTAGAATTAGGATTAGGATTGTCGCTGATTTCTTTCTATTTGGGACTTTGATGCATTTCTTGTTCCGTGTGCTAGTGGTTTTGGTAAATTCTAGTTTTGAACAGACGTGATGGGTGGTAACTGGTGAAGTTGTTGATGATAAGTTATGCTTGATCGATTGTTTCAACATTATGGTGATGTCATTGTCCAACTTCCAGCATTGATTATTCATCCCGAGATTTTTATTTTCTTCTTCTGAGTGTTATACACTTCCGAAGACTTTTTGACAATGACTTTGAAAATTAAGAGTAAAAGCCTTCAATTGACTGGTTCAAGTTCAATGTTGTAAACCAGACACCAAGAAAATCTGTATATTAGTCTATTACTGGTGGCATATAATTGACCATGTTTTGTTGCTTGCTATGGCAGGTATATCAATGGATTGGATGATCAATAATAGGAAAGTGTAGAGCAGAAAAGGGGAGAGATGAAAGAGGAGTCAACTGGGCTTATCATAGGGATTTCCATAGGTGTGGTGATTGGAATTGCTTTGGCAATTTCTGCGTTGTTCTGTTTCAGATATCATCGGAAACGATCACAGATAGGTAATAGCAGTTCCCGGAGAGCAGCTGCCATACCCATCCGCCAAAATGGTTTTGATTCTTGCACTATTCTATCAGACTCAACCTTGGGTCCAGATTCACCTGTGAGGTCTGCACGAAATGGCACATCTTTCTGGCTTGAGGGCTTCAAGAAGAGTAGCAACATGGTGTCAGCATCTGGAATACCAGAATATTCATACAAGTATGTTTATGTTTCTTGTCTTGTCTTATAGTGAGTTAACTGCATGTGTCATTCTTCCTGTTCTAAGATGATCCTTGGATGACTTTAAACTACAATAAGTGCTTCATTGTTGTCTCTTATTCCATTCTCATGTCTGAAAGTTTGCAAGTTTAGTGACTAGTGAAATCAAGTTACCAATGGTTTGAACAAAGAACAATTTCTTTCATGTCATATATTATCTTTCTGTTGAAGTCTTTTTTTCATCTATGCTTCAGGGATTTGCAAAAGGCTACATATAATTTTACAACACTAATAGGACAAGGTGCCTTTGGTCCTGTTTATAAAGCTCAGATGTCTACTGGGGAGACTGTTGCGGTTAAAGTTCTCGCAACTAATTCTAAGCAAGGGGAGAAAGAATTTCATACAGAGGTGATTTTTTGTTATATGTAATACTTTTGTACATTTTTCTTTTCTAAACTTGATATGAATAATTGTCAACTTGGCATGTTTTCATTTTAGATAACTTAATTCCAATTGGGAGTAACAGTTGTGTTGTAACAAGTGTGATTAATTTTTCTGCTTCAGTACGGACCAGCGTAATTTACCAATGTTTATCTTCTATGTTCTTTCAATTTTTCTCAGGTTATGCTGTTGGGAAGGTTACATCATAGGAATCTGGTCAATTTGGTCGGTTATTGTGCGGAAAAGGGTCAACATATGCTTATTTATGTGTACATGAGTAAAGGCTGCTTGGCTTCCCACTTGTACAGTAAGTTAGCTATCTATGTTTTTTTTTTGTTAACAAACTTTTATGCCACTCATGGCACTTGCTCAATGGATTAGATCAATTAATTTTGATTAGCAACTGTTAAAGTAACTGAATTGGGATTGGTTTTTGGTTTGAATTCAGTGATTAAAGTAGTGAGGCTTAGGCTTTGGCTTAACATTATCCAATTCAATAGGACTGACTCCATCAATTTGAGGAATGATGCTATTCTTTTCATGTTCAACTTCCATCTGCAATAATAACTGAAGCATATATACTTGTCTCTATATTAAGGTGAAGAGAATGGTGCTCTGGGTTGGGAATTGAGAGTTCATATAGCTTTAGACGTAGCAAGAGGAATAGAGTATCTTCATGATGGAGTAAGTTCTGCACTAAGAGAATTCTGCATTTTTTATATAGTATTGTATTGTAATCATATTATTTGTAATGATTTCAGGCAGTTCCTCCTGTAATCCATCGAGATATAAAATCTTCCAATATTCTCTTGGACCAGTCCATGCGAGCCAGGGTATGCGATTGCTATTTCTTTCACACTAAGTGTTTGTTGAAATGCTTCTTATGCTGTTGATGTTGAATCAAACAGGTTGCTGATTTTGGACTCTCTCGAGAAGAGGTGGTGGATAAACAAGCTGCAATTCGGGGTACCTTTGGGTATCTTGATCCTGAGTATATATCTTCAGGAACATTCACCAAAAAAAGTGATGTATACAGTTTTGGGGTTTTGCTTTTTGAACTTATAGCAGGCAGAAATCCTCAGCAAGGTCTAATGGAATATGTTGAGCTAGTAAGATCTCTCTCTATGCCTCCTTCTGTACCTGACATGAAACTGTTCCATCATTCCATCAACATCACTATGCATTTTTTTGTTGTTGTTGAACTCTGATCAGGCAGCAATGAACAGTGAGGGGAAAGTTGGTTGGGAGGAGATAGTTGATTCTAGGCTTGAAGGAAAATGTGAGTTTGAAGAGGTGAATGAAGTGGCAGCCCTTGCCTACAAATGCATCAACCGTGTCCCAAAGAAACGCCCTTCAATGAGGGACATTGTGCAAGTTTTGACACGAATTCTCAAGTCCAGGCACCAAAGGAATCATCATCACGAGAAGTCACTCTCAGCCACAGGTGATGAAGTTTCCATTGATGTTGATCAGCTAGAAACCAAGACTTCTCTCACTCACCACCACACAAGAGAAGAATCTATAGATAGCAGCACAGCTGACATGTATGATTTGTAGAAGATGCTTTTGCATTTAGCTCAGTTTTTTCATTACATTGAATTTTTTGTATTTGCCTTTGGGTGTGATTTGGCCATAACTTTATACCAGGCACCAGTGATTTGATGATGCCAGACATCATCTTCTGTAATTGTCATAACATTTTCTTTTTTGATTCTGTTTCTCATTTTTTTCTCCTACCCTAGTTCTGTTGTCTCACAGAAATGACACTCAAAATTTGTATATTAACTAACACTTCGAAGAATGAATTTGAAGAACAAAAAAAAGAAGGTTACCTGTCTTGCCCTAAATCTATTTTTATACTCTTTGATGTTAACATCCATGTTATAATTACTTCATGTTGCAACAAACAGATTAATTTTCAATAGTATTAATGTAATAAAAATATATTGTATTATTTGATGAATAAATATGTGTCCACTTTCACATAGGGGTGATAAATAAATATATTTATGCTAATGTTATTGGAATTTATCCAAATTTTGTTGTGAAATCTTTACATTGTCGGGAACATGGATGATGAGTAATGTATGATGTTTTTTAAAAAAAAAATAGTATATATACATATTTATTCCGTATTATCTACTCTTATATTAGTATCCGTACTTTTCATATTTTATCAGATAACTTAAGAAAATTATTTTCAATGATCTCTTTTGTCCTTAATCTCATTTAGTTTAACAAACTATTACTTATTTCTTGTCATATTATTTTTTCATTATCTCTTAGTTGTTCTTTGATTTGTTCAATAATTCTAAAGTCCACTCAAACATATTTAATTATTATTTTTTTAAAATATGTGTTTTATTTTAGTTTTGAAAATTTGATGATGTAAATTTTATTGTCCGGATAACTCCGCGATTTTATTTTTTTATTTTAAAAAAATAAATAAGAGAGTGAAAAGAGAAAAAATATTTAAACTACCTTAAATTTTGATTCCGGGACTATTGAACACAATAAGAACAATATTATATTTTATTTGGTGTAACTTTTTCTTTTGTAAAATATTTATTTCATTCTCATTTATTGAATAAGAGGATGATGATAGAATTTTACTTATGAAATACTCATACTGCTCCTCTTCACCGTTTCTACTTTCGTTTACTTTTTAGATAATTACTTCTGTTCAACGACAACAGATTAAAATCTAATTTGAAGATAGAAAAATGAAAGGAGAAGTAACTCCAAATGGGCCAAAATTTGGGCTCAGGAAGGCCGATATGAAACCCACCGTCCATCTTGAAACCAATCGATACGTCACCGTTTCGTTTGCCCATTTTAGCCTCTCACCACTGCTCTATTCTTCTCACTCTGGCATCCTTTTATCCAAAACCATTATTATCAGAAGCAGAAATAACAAGAGGTTGCAGCAACAATGGCAGCCATGGCTGCTCTTCAGAGCTCAATGACCGGTCTTTCCCTCTCCTCCAACTCTTTCTTAGGCCAGCGCTTTTCCCCCATCACGTTCCCCTCTCTTCTTCCGGTATGCACTTTTCTCTCCACTCATTACTCTTTTCCCAATTTCTTTTTTCAATTCAAGTTTCAATTTTGCCCACTTCGCGTGCTTTCTTTCCCCCAATAACCAAATGGGTCTTCCTCTTTTTAACAATTCATGAAAATTCCTTTTTAGTTTTGCATTGTAAATATGACGATATCATTATTTGTAAGAGCCTGTTCATTCACTGAAATGACTACGTATTTTGACTTTAAGCTGCCTTTGGAACATAGTTGGTAGGTACCACTGGGAACAAATGCAAACTAAGCCCTTGTGGGTGTACATTTTCTTATTGAAGCTATTTAATTGGACTTCCTGTGTTATGTTGTATTCAAAAGTTTTGCTTCGTAGGCTTCAAAGTATCGGTGCTTGAAAATTTGAGATGGGAATTCAAAACTGGTTTTCTCTATTCACTAATCACCTATCTCATACCATATTCCGACCCCTTATAGTGGAAACCCAATAATTCCAACTCTACTTGGTTCATTTGCTCGGTTCTTGTCTATGTGGCACTTTCGAAATTAGGAATTGGCTCAGCAAACTTTTCAGTTGAAGTTGTTTCCCTGTTAGGCTGAAGAAACATATCCTTCAGATGTGGATAATGTAACAAAACTTTAAATTTGTTGTAGCTATTTTTAACTTTGGATTAGTTGTTTTACAATGAGGATCGTTATGAACACACTTTACTACTGATTTAAATTTATTGAAACTACACCATCAGTGGAATGAAAAGTGAGACCTGTCAAAATTTGTGTTTTCGAAAAATTGTAGTCTATAATAGATTGTTCAAAAAAGTATGTTAGAGAATATGTTGTTAGCATTTCTCTTTAGTCTTTACAACTTTGTTAACTTTACTTCTCCACTATACTAGCTTTCACACTTTGGCCCTAATGAAAAAAATTGCTTATCATCTTTTAATGAATTTTTTGTCAGACAAATGAATTGATGGTTATTAACGATAAAATATATCAAGTTTGTAACTGAATTTCATGATTCCATCAAGAGTTTTGTAAACTTGATAATTGTTTATCTTTGTGATATGTAGGGTAAGTCAACAGAGAAGCAATGTCCCATTGTAATGAAGGTTAGTATCAGATTCTTGGTTTATGCATGGCCAATGCGTATTCTTTGCAAAGTTGTTAAGCTCAATCAAAATAGACTAAGAACAGTGCATGTGCAGTCATTTGCAGTTCATTATTTGTTGATACAAGGTGGTAATCAGTTTGATTAAAAATAGTGTGCTTTTATCAAAGCACAATGTAACATGATCCAGGCTCCAGTCAATTCTTGTCAAACAATTTTGGTCTACACTTAATACAAAGATTCTACACAAAAATTTAGCCATATTTTGCTCTGTTAAAAAACAATGTTAAAAACAAATTTAGTACGTAGCTAGCTTCATCACAGATATGCAATTTTGTCACATATATTCATAGTAGGTAGAACTTACAACTAACACTGCATCTTACATTAAGGAAATTGAAGCTAAGCAAATCATAAAGTTTTATTGGTATTATATAGTGTAGCTAGCCTCAATAATCATACTCTTGTGTTGTATTTTTTTCTGCTTCTGCTCTGGCAGCTTAAACGATGGGAACGAAAGAAGTGTAAACCAAACAGTCTTCCTATCTTGCACAAAATGCATGTTAAACTTGGAGATACGGTGCAAATCATAACTGGAAGTGAAAGGGGTAAAGTTGGGGAGATCACTAGAATCTTCAAGCATAACAGCACAATAATAGTGAAAGATTTAAATTTGAAGACAAAGCATGTCAAGAGTAGAGAAGAGGGGGAACCGGGCCAAATTATTAAGGTTGTCCTCATTTCCCATGCTTCACTTTACAAATTCTTTTCCATTTCTGAAACTTCTTCAAGAAATGGAAGTAACTTTTGTTTTTCACATATAAAGTATGCATAATTGGACATACTATTGGTTTTACATCTCAAAATTGCTTATGACAGTTTCTCTACTATAAATGTAGAGATTTTTTCAACTGAAAAGCTATCAAAAGCATATAAAAAATGTTCAAGGATGTGTACATTCAAGGACTAATACTTTTGAGAAACTTGTTTTTCTTTTTTGTTATTCTAATTCCAGATTGAAGGTCCTATCCACAGTTCAAATGTGATGTTGTACTCCAAAGATCAGAAGGTGGCAAGCCGTGTGGGGCACAAAGTCCTTGATAATGGTAAAAAAGTTCGGTACCTTATAAAGACTGGAGAAATAATTGACAGTGCAGAGAATTGGAAGAAACTGAAGGAGGACACTACTAAGAAACCTGAAGAAGCTGCTGCTGCTGCTGCATAATTTTTCTTGTGTGCTTCATTCATTCTCTGGTAATGTAACTCTAGCTGTACTTGTTGTGCTCACTTTTTTTTTTTCATTTTATCATCTGATGTATATTTTGGTCTCTCTGTTGATCTCCATATACAAAAACCAGGGTGATTAAACTTGTCTATTGGTTCTTCACTTTGAGCAAAGTGAATCTTTTTGGAAAGAAATTGTTCATGAAAGTGAGAATGGTTGTTTTTTCTGAGTAACTCTGCTTAATTCAACCAGGTATTTTGGTAATCCAATGGATGCTGATATGAATGAAAGGACAAACTTTTCTTAAAATTAAGTTTTATCAAGAAAAAAAAAACAATTTTTGTCATTATCTACCTTATGGGGTGATTTGTATTAAAAAGAATCTGCGCATGCTCTTGTTAGTGTGTAGTGTTCATCTTTATAATACAATATGGTTTGATTCTAAGTTAGCTTTGACAGAAATGGATTTTTCTATTCTGTTTTTATTCGATAGATCTTAATCACTCCTTGACTCGTGTCGCTTATATATTATTTTTGTTAACGACATCTGCTCCTTTGGTCATTGCTCTTATAGTATAAGTATTTGTTGTGTTCTAATTAATTAAAATCTTGGAATTCTTCTTGATTAAACTTTGTTATGAACTAAAATCTTAATAATTATAAAGGACTAATTATAGATTGGGTTAATATCTAATAATTAAAAATGACTAAAATAGATTACATTAAGATATAAATTTTAGTTAATAAAATGACTAAAAATGTCTTCTCCATTATAAATTTTACAGAACTTTTTCTTTTTTCAACTCCATTAAAGTTTGTTAATAAAATACAACAAAATTTGATTATGCTCTGTACTACAAAATAAATTGGGAACTTTCGCCATACACAGAATATAAACTAGCGATGATGAGTAGTACTTACCACTACTTGTCTCGTTAAAAAAATCTGTTCATTTGATCCTCATATATATATGTAAGAAAATATTTGCAACTTTTTTTGTACCTTTAGATATTTAATATTTTTTAAAATTTTAAATTAAATTGTTTAAAAATAAATCTTTATAATATAAATTCAGGTTAAAAAATTAATTTAAAAATACAATTCAAACAAAATTAAATATATTAATGCAAATATATGTAATTTTTCTAAGAAATTGTACTTACTAAAATATAAACTTTAAAAAAACTATTTTTTAAAATAATATCTATTTCAAGTATAGATTAAAAATAAAAGTATATAAAATTAAATTTTAAATTATTTTTCAATCATTAAAATTTTTCACAAGAATAATTTTATTTTTATCAATTGATTTTTTAGATAAATACACAAATAAATTTCACTGAAAATTACTAGATATCAAATATCAATTGGTTGGATATCATAATAAGTGAACTTCTCTCGTCAACAAACAAATCATTAAAATAACTAAATTCATTATCAATATAATATTGTTATGGATTCAAGTATGCAAATTTTTTTTACCATCCCTATTATAAAATTCATAAATTTTTTAAACAATTACATAACATAATAGAAGCTTGAATGTTTGGATCAAATTAAGATTCGTACTTCATGATACTTAAAAAAAATTGAGGTACCCTTACGCTTTTAAAAAAAATTAAAGATGGAAATACATATTTAAAAGTAAAGTAAGATTAAATATGTTTTTAGTCCCTTAACATTAAGTAAAAATTGGAATTAGTCCATTTTTAAATTTTAGATCAATTTAGTCTTTCATTCTTATAAATACATGAATTTAGTCCTTTTAATCTAATATATATTAGAGATTTACTATTCACAATTGTCTTTTAAAATTTCTCAACCGTTTTATTTCTATAATTATAATAATTTTTTAAACATTTATTCATTGTTATCGACTAATACATGTAATTTGTTAACAATTTTATCTTGGCAAATGCATATAATTTATTTGATAATCTTATGGTCAAAAAAATTATTGTTGGATACATATTTGAAAGATAGATAAATTTGACTATTGCATATTTACAATAACTCAACTTATATATATTGACTTATTGAGTTAAAAATAAGTTAGTTTAACTTTTTTTTTATATAAGTTAAAAATTTTGTTATCTTTTTATAAATTGATGAATAAGACGGGTTGATTCATTTAAAAATATTTTGCTATTGTAATTTATTTTATATTACATTACCATCGTTAGAGTGGGTTAACTTAATTTTTTTTATAGTAGTACAATAAAAGTACTTACATATTTCATCCAATATTATTATAAAAATAATAATTAAAATTACATTGTCAATCTATATAATTTTACAAACAAATAATTAAACATTTAAATTATTTAAATATTATTAATCAAACACTTTAAATAAATATTATTAAATTAAATAATTAAAAATAATAAAAAAATAAAAAAATAAAAAAATAATTTTATTTAAATATTATTAATCAAACACTTTAAAAAAATATTATTAAATTAAATAATTATAAATAATAAAAATTATAATAAAAAATGATAAAAAAATAAAAAAATAATCGATGGATCTCGTATCAACTCACTTTCATTTCAACATGCACGTTAAATGAGATGAGTTCAGTTTCATCCAAATATGAAAAAAAAAAAAAAATCCTTTTTCAACCTAAGTTAAGACTCATGGATTTAAAATCATTTTAATATTTCTATGTGTAGAGTGTGGTGATTCTTTACTCTAGATAAAGGGTAACCAATCTTCATTATTTGTTCATCACCAAATACTTTCATTTATATGATTTGAATTACAAATAAAACACATTTATTGAATGTGGTTTCGAGGTTTATTTTTTCAATCAAATATCAATTCAATTTGGGGAAAGTGTCTTACTAACACAATTTCCTCTTCAATCCTACAACAAAGAATACCTTATAGAATTTTGTATGAATCCAAACTTGATTATCAGTTATTAAAAATTTGTGCATATTTAATTTATACAATAAATTTACCCTTATTCAAAATTTAAATACATGCTTATGATATCTAATTATATTGTATTTTAATAGTACAAAGTTAACTTTCAATTTTTCCATTCTTCATATCCTAAATTAACTAATACAAACTTATGAATGATTTTTTTCTTATTTCTAAAAAATTCCTATCGGGGATATAAAATATACTAATTAAGCCTTCATAAATTGTCAAAACGAATTAAACAATATATTTAAAGTTTTCAAAAAATAATCCATCCCTATGGTACTCTCGAGATTAGAATTGGATGATGACACGAATTTCGTACATGCATGTAATTATGTTATGGGGCGTGGACACATGTACCATATACATGACATTTGGCAACCATGCACGCCAACTCATAAAGTGATAATACTATTCAATATTTAATATTTATATAGTACCATAGTGTGTTTATTACTTTTGTAATAACTTTCTAACTGATGGTGTGAAAAATATATTAAAGTTATACTCTGCTTTAATAATAAAAATTCATACACAATTTTTTTTAGGTTCTCTATATTTACAAAATTGACCCTATATTTTATCTTTTTTTAGTAGTTAGAGATGAAGGGGAGATTTTTTAAATATAAGTTAAATACAAAGATCGGTAAAACTTAAGTGAAAGATTGAGGTCAGTGCTGTATTTGAAATCGATAGAGAAAATATTAATTGTAAATAATTTTATTAAATAAACTATTCCAGGTGAAAATATGTTTTGACAAAATAATATACTTTAAAAAAGTCCTAATTGGATTTTATTACAAAAGTTTCAACAATATATGTCACAGAATTAACAATAAATAATTTCATAAGAAAAAAGAAAGGCACTATTAAAAGTATACATACATCTAAAGTTCAAGTGAGTGTTATCCTTAATCTATAAAATAAATTATATTCTTCATTTGCTGAGTAGAAACGTTTCAGAATCTGTCACGGCATCACAGAACCCTAGAACAATTTATTGCATGCCAACTACTATAATAATATAATACATATATCGTACACATATATTCACAATGTCAATAAATAGTAACATAATTAATTAAAAAAAATGAAAGAACGTTAATTAATATAATGCTAACAGAGATCTTGTTATCTGTTTTATTATTACTTTATTAACAAAGCAATAATTTGTTGTAGGTGTATATGATGCAGCAATATTAGTTTAAAAGGGCATAGCCAGATGTAATTGGGAAGTGATAAAGAAAAGGTGGAAATGGAGGTGAAGAAGAAGAAGCAGAAGAAAAGTGGAGAAGAAGCAAGAAGATTCTGTGTTACTGGAGCAACTGGGTATATTGGTTCATGGCTTGTGGAGACTCTTCTTCAAAGAGGTTACACTGTTCATGCCACTGTTAGAGATCCTGGTTAGTATATATATTATAATCCACACACTGCTTTTTCACTTTCTGTTCTATCAACAAACATGAAAATGAAGATAGAATAGAGATGTTTGAGATGAAGGAAAAGATTATAACATTGTATAAATATAAATGTCTGAATTAATATCAAAATATTCGATAGATCAAAATTTGAAAAATTTAATATGTTTAAAGAGTCATTAAAAAAATTTAGATAAAATCTTAGAGGGCGTTGATATCTCTCTAGTCTTTAAGTAAAACATGTGTGTGAGATCTTAATTAGTTTAAAATATAAATTACTAAAGCAATAATGCTTTCGATTTATTAAGAGATACTTAGGTTTATTGAATATTTTTGTTTTATTTTTTATTTTGGAAAATAATAATAATTGACCTATTAATAATGGTATTTTATAAATCTCATGGAACTCGTGGAAAAATAGATAATGAGTATATCGGATGCGTTCTATGCAAGAGTCATTCTTAAAAAAAAAAATTCTCTCAAAAAGCATCTTTAATTACTGTCAAATATTTGTTTTACTCAAATTTTTATTTTCTTTAGTTGCTGTTAATTAAAATATATTCATATTTAATTTGTTACATTAATAGTACACAAGGGTTATAATGACGCTGATTAAACATCAGTAAAAACATATATATATATATATATATATATATATATATATATATATATATATATATAATTTATTTTTATTTGACAAAAATATAACTCTCATTAATGGATAAGTTTTAAGCTACATAATTAGCTGATTATAAAAAGTAAAAAATTTCTTTAATTTTTTCTGTCTCCGGAATTAAAAATAATTACTTATAATCCTTAATATCATATACATATAACATTAACTAATTATATATTTCTCGACCAAATGATCAAGTAATGATTTAAACCACGTTGTATCATAATATCAACATATGATATTTGAAAAAAAAAATTAAAAGAAAATTTATTTATTTATTTTATAATGAATATATGGGACTAAACATAATGATTTAAAATTTTAGTGAGAATTTTCTTTTACAGGAATTAAAACTAAAACTCAAATTTTGAATTAAAAAATAATAATTTAAAACTTAATAAAATAAGAAAGAAAGATTGTTTTTTTTTTTTTATGTTTTGTTCTGTTAAAATGTGAATACATTGAATGAATTGATATTTGATACCTCATTTTTGTCGTTTTACTAATTTAATGAACCAGAAAAGTCACTTCACCTGTTATCGTTATGGACAAGAGGTGACCGATTGAGGATTTTCAAGGCGGATTTGAATGAAGAAGGGAGTTTCGATGAGGCTGTAAGAGGCTGTGATGGGGTTTTTCATGTTGCAGCTTCAATGGAGTTCAATGTGGATCACAAAGAAAACATTGGTAATGTCATCATCAATCAATGCTTTCAACGAAACTTAAAGTGAAATACACAAAAAAAAAGATTACATTTTGAATGAATTGAACATGCAGAGGCCTATGTTCAAGCAAACATAATCGATCCTTCAATCAAAGGGACCTTAAACCTTCTGAAGTCCTGCATGAATTCCAGTTCTGTGAAAAGGGTTGTTCTCACTTCTTCAATAAGTACAATTACTGCCAAAGACAGCAATGGGAAGTGGAAACCTGTTGTTGATGAATCTTGCCAGATCCAAACAGAACATGTGTTAAAAATACAAGCAAGTGGATGGGTAATTAATGCTTTTCCTGGTAGCTTTCACTTTTTTGTGTACAATGTTAGAACTTAGAATAGAATCATATGCAAACTATTCTGTTTGCATATTATTATATGTTGCTTTCTTTTGAGTGTTTCTTCACTGTGGCAGGTTTATGCACTTTCAAAGCTTCTAACAGAAGAGGCAGCATTTAAGTTTGCAAAAGAGAATGGCATTGATCTTGTGTCAGTCATAACAACCACTGTTGCAGGTCCATTCTTCACTGCTACTGTACCATCAAGTGTTAAAGTGCTACTGTCACCAATTACAGGTTATCTTTTCACCAACAATTCTCTTGCCTACCAAAGTCTCCAAAAGCATTTGTTGTCGGAAGTTTCACCGAGATAAACCCAATTCACAACATATAATATATAAGTGAACTGCAAATTTCATTTTACAAGTTGGTTTTATGGGGTTGAGTTATGCTTAAAATCTACTTCTAACATGATATTATAGTCAACTTAGAGCCTATCCTAACGAGCTTTCTTAAACATTTTGTTCCACCCGATATCGAGTCCCTAACGGATCACTCACTAATTTCTAGTCTCACGTACGAAATGAATATATCTCGGCATGAGAAGTGTGTTGGAAGTTTCACGTTGACTAAAGTTAAGGTCAATTCATAATATAAGAGAGATGCAAACCTCACTTTACACGCCGGCCGATTTTGTGGGGTTGGATTAATCTTAAAGTCCACTTCTACCGGCATTGACTATGAGATAATTGTGATGTGATGTTATTTTGTGTGACCATACTGATCTTTTATGAACAGGTGAAGGTGAGTTCTTGAAGATATTATCTGCTGTGAATGCAAGAATGGGGTCAATTGGTTTAGTTCACATTGAGGATATATGCAGTGCGCATATTTTCCTAATGGAACATCGTAAAGCAGAAGGTCGATACATATGCAGCAGCCAAAGCTGTCGATTGTCTATGTTGGCTAATCTTCTTACAACAGAGTATTCTTACTCAAATAAGAAAAGGTAATGAATGTTCTTCCCTTTGAACTGCTTTTTTTTGAAGTGCTTATGTTACTCTTATTATATACACATGCAGGATAGGTGAGAAAAATTATGATAAAGTTCCTTCTGAGATTTGCTCAAAGAAATTAAGAGATCTGGGTTTTAGTTACAAGCATGGAGTTGAAGATATAATCCACCACACAATTATTTGTTGCCTAGATTATGGCTATTTACCTCCCATTAGACAATAGTCTTTCAATACTGGTGCATGCACGTGATTTTAAAACTTGTGTACAGTGACTTTCATCTTACACCTTGAGTTGCTCAAGATCACTTCCAGAGTTATTGGGTTGAGGAACTCAGTGTTACCCATGGATCTTCAGCTGTAACTTGGTCTATATGTCTCTGATGTGCAGTGCAGAGTCAGAGTGTGTTTTCATATGTAATTCTTGAACTAGTTTCTAAATTAATTTCAAGGAAGTTTAAATCTTAATGGTTGTATGAAATTGAAAATAAAAAATACTTTTGTTGCAAAACTAAATGACAGCATTGTTGGAAGTCCAGATCAATGACGATCAGTGCCACAGATAAGATATTCATAGGAAAATAATTTTTTAACTACTCAGAAAATTTTCTCTTATAATCTTAGGTGTCATATTATAATCTTAAGTGTCATATTTTAAGTAATTTCTCATATTTTTATTTTTTTATTTTTAATATTCTATAACCATTTAGAAGATATTATCTCATACTATAAGATAAATTTATCAAAATTTAATAGTTAAAATATTATTGTCTAATTTTATAATATATAAATGGGTTAAACCTTAAAAGTTAGTTTTGTAGGAATTAGTTAGACTTAAAAATTCATCTCCTAACGGTATCGTAGGGATTTTTTTTTTAAAGCACAGTCCTTTTCTACATATTTAAAATATTATTCAAGTTTTATAATTATTGAAAAAATTAAATCATGTGAATAAAAATCAAAATAATCTTATTTTATTGAAATTTAAAAGTGAAATTGGAATTAAAGTACTGAACAAATAAAATCAATAAATGTGAGAAAGTATTAAAAAAACGTATTTGCCATTGATATACTTCTGATATTTAGTCTCATAGTATAATTTTGAATGCAAGGGAGAAAGAAAACTTTGTAATGGGTTTGAATTGGGACTTATTTTTATACTAAATTCGAAATGTGCTAAGCTAAATATGTTACTTTATATTAAATTTTGAAGATATATATATATATATATATATATATATATATATATATATATATATATATGAGATTAATTAATCAGATCATCTTAAATTTTATTTACAAAACATAAGAATTTAAAAAATATATATATATTTTCTTTCTCAAAGTTTTATTTTTTCGCATTCTCTCTTTGAATTAGTTTCTTTTAAGATATTGTTAAGTTAATTTTGATTAGGATGTGAACTCAGTCTAGGTTGTATGTAATTAGTTTAACACCATTTGTTCAACTAATATGATAAGGATTATTGATTTTTTATTACTTTTAGTCTATTTTGTTAAAACTGGTTTTTGTGAAGATTAAGTGAGGTTTTTTAATTAACATTATTGATGTTCTGTTGACTAATGTTAGATATGACATTTACGTTTGACATTAGATTATTTTGTTTATGTATTTTGACATTGTTTTTCGACCAAAATTGATCAAGATATTATTTAAAATTATTTTTTTACTAATATTAATTAAAATTTTGTTGACCAACATTAATAAGACTGTTTTTCAGTTAATGTCAACAAATGTTTTATGAACGCACTAAAACTATTTTGTAATGGACGTTGGTGAAAAAATTAAAAAATATTGATAGAAGTTATTTTGTGGTTGAAGTTATTAAAGTCACTTTTATTCATGTAATTAAATCTATTTTTTATTGATTTTGTAAAAGTTGTCTTGATCTATTATGATAAATAATAAATGTAAGTCAGAATTTAAACTGAAGTCAAAATTTTTTTGTCAATATATCTTAATGATGATTTCTGTATTTAACATTTTTATAATTATTTAAATACTTTATAGAAAATAAAAACTAAAATTAAATAAAATATTTCAAAGTTTTATAAATTTAAAATATGAAAAATTAAATTATTTGTAAACATACAAGGTTATTATTTTTTCACTCTTATAATTAAGTTTTTTGAAGATATTTTGTTCTTATTTTCCTTCGATTCGTGTTTCACATATTACTTCCTAAATTAGTTAGGAAATTGTGCCTCATTCATCTCAAATTATTATTTTTCATCATTATTTGTGTCCTTAAAATTTCAACCATTTATATTTTGACCTATTAACTATATTTAATTTTGTAAGGTTCTATCACGCATTTTATATAACAAAAATCAGCATCCCAATCAAACACTTTATAAATCAATCTATCATTAAACATCAGACACAAAAATAACCTACAAGACTCTAGGTCTGGAGATATATACATAAGGTGTAATGTCATGAAATTTCTCTACAATCGAGAAAAATAAAGAATTATGATTCCTCTTGACACATATCTGCCACAGGGTCAGGTCATTATAACATCACCAAAATGATGCTATTTTGTAGCCATTCCCGCTGTAGAATCTTCATTCAACTTTCATCACAAAAATCATATTCTCTATATGACTTTGTAAGTTTAGTAGGTTTAGGATAATTTCACTCAAAAAATCATACACCAGTGTACACATTACACTATATAGTATGACACTTCTTCTAATAAATGACCATATTCATACAAGTCACACAATTTTATCATTAAATCACATTTCCCAAATAGACTTTTTGACATAAAATTTCAATCTTTATTCAACCTAACAATATGTCGGATAGTATTATGAAGCTTGATTTAATTCCACATCGTTGAGTATTGTGAGATGTGGTTTTATATTTTGTTATGCAAGCAACTTATGTAAAGTTTGATATCATCACAAAAATCAAATACTTCTTACTGTAGTTGTGGACGTAGGCTTATACATTACATTGTATGTTGAACTATATTAAATTCTTGTGTCATTTATTTTTCTCTCATTTATTATTTTCTTTGTTGTCTTGTTCCTAACAATTGATATCGAATTAGATAGGTTTTTATTTGTAAAAAATATATGAAGTATATATTATATAGAAGGAAATTAAATTAGATAGGTTTTTATTTGTAAAAAAAAATATATGGAGTATATATTATATAGAAAGAAATTAAATTAGATGGGTTTTTATTTGTAAAATATAATATTTCATGTTAATAAATAATAAAATATAAAATTAAATATAATAAAGAATAACAAAAATTATTGAGATATATATATTTTTATCTTTTATTATCTTTTAAGTTTCTTATAATATATTCATTTTCCACTCTTGCATGTCTTCATTTATTCGTGGAAAAAAAAAAGTTAGACATAAATTCATTCTTACTACTCTTATTTCTGATCAATTCTCTTCTTAAGATAAAAAAATACAACTCTCTCTTGTCTCTTAATAGTAAAATATTAGTTTAATATTTAATATTTTTTTCATCTCATGAGTTTGTTGTATATTTATTTTTTGTATCAATATAGAAGGAAAATTTATGTACATGTTTCTTCATAACTATTTTTTAATTGATTTTCTCTTAGTAATTATGTCTCTCAATTTTATATTAGATTTTGATAAATTATTTTTTAGTCTTAAATCTTCTTTTAAAAATAGGTATATTGAGGAAGAATAAAATAATATATTTATTTTTTGTTAAAGTGATATAAGGAAAGATAGTCATAAATGTTAAAAACAGTTCTGTCTAATACTCTTAATCACAAAGGGATCTGAATTGATTAATGAGTTTTTCACTTACTTAATGTGAATCTTGAAGGAGTCTTTAAGGTTTAAAACTCAATTAATCAATTTCGCAGTTCTGGGTTAATGGACTGTTTAAATCAA